>OJPT01000009.1_pt1 | contig 182968 bp, 149 predicted proteins | sample 1598641 | NCBI WGS metagenome assembly OJPT01 (sample SAMN03922495, study PRJEB24848) | human gut metagenome | isolation source: stool sample | host: Homo sapiens | place: Germany | collected 2011-11 | reverse complement strand
CTAAAGCCGTTTTTATTCCACCAGCAAAGCTGGTGGTTGTCGCTCGCTCAAGCTACCCAACACAAGGCCGCTGCACGGAACAATGTGCAGCGGCCTTGTTTGGGTCTGATGGTTTATTTCTTTACTTCACAGCCGCTTTTTTGGCGGTAAAGCGCTGGTAGGCGGGCAGCGGCAGCAGCACGCGGCCTGCCAGCGGCTGCACCTGCACCGACACCTGCTTGCAGGGGGCGCACTCGCCGTCCACTGTGGCAATGATGGGTCCGCGGCCATCTGCTGCCCGCAGACTGACCGATTTTGCGCGGCGGTAGATAAAGTAGGGCTTTGCGGCCTCGGTCAGCTGGCCGTTTTGAAAGTGCTGGCCGTTTTTGTACAACATCAGCAGTTTTGCAATGACCCGGCGGCTGACCTTGCGCACGATGAACACATCCAGCCAGCCGTCATCCGGCTGTGCCTCCGGCCCGGCCATAAAACCGCCGCCGTAGGCGCGGCCATTGCACACTGCGCACATCAGGCAGTCCACGGTCAGCACCTCGCCGTCAATGACGTACTCCACCCTGCGGCCGATATGCCCGCACAGCTGCTGAACAATGGACAGCGCATAGGCTGCCTCGCCGCCGCACAGCGGGATGCGCCGGAACTTGGGGATGCCGTAGGCCACCTGTGCGTCCAGACCGGCGGCACAGATGGTAGCAGAAAGCCCCAGACTGGTGCGCATCAGGTCGATGGGCACCACCCCGCCGGCCAACTGGGCGTCCAGATCCAGAAACTCCTCCTTTGTACCGTAGGTGCGCAGAAAGTCGTTGCCGCTGCCATAGGGCAGGCAGCCCACGGCGGTCTTGTCAAAGCCGTGAGCGCCGGTGAGCGCCTCGTTGAAGGTGCCGTCACCACCGGCGGTAAAAATGTGAAGCTCCACCCCGGCCTTCTGGGCGGCAGCGGCGGCTGCGCGGGACAGTTCCCGGGCGTGGCCTGCGTGGGTGGTGACGCGGATGGTGTAGTCCTCCGGGGCAAGCCCGGCACCGGCAGCAGCTGCCGCGATCTGCTGCGGCAGGGTGCGGGTACAGTCGGCCTTTCCGGCTGCGGGGTTCAGAAGAAACAGCGTGTGCATCGGGGTCCTCCCTGTTGTAACTCTATTTCCTCTATAATAGTCGAAAACCGTGCCGGTTGCAAGCAAAAACGCTATTTTGCTATTTTCTTATAGAGTTATGGTTTCATCCTCCCGCAAAACGATGCTGCCATCGGCGGCGCAGTCTGCTGTCCAGTGCTGCCCTACGCAGGCAGTTCCGGCAGCAATGCGGTTTGCAAGTGCCTGCTCCACCGCCCTGTCCACCTGACGGCGCAGTTCCCGCGCACCATAGGCCGATTGCGCCCGGGCAGCCAGTGCCGCCCCCACCTGCGGGGTGTGGCGCAGCCGGTAGCCGCTGCGGGCGGCGCGCTGCTCCAGCTGGCAGAGCATTTTTTCTGCAATGGCGCAGAGGTTTTCCTCTGCCAGCGGGCGGAATACGATCACCTCGTCCAGCCGCCCGAGCAGCTCCGGGCGGAACCACTTTTTAGCTTCCTCCACAGCCTGCGCGGACTGCTTTTCAAACACTGCCTCTGCCCCGGCAGCAAAACCCAGCGGCGCGTTCTGCCCCGCCAGAAACCGTGCGCCCAAATTTGACGTAAGCAGCACGATGGTATTGCGGAAATCTGCCTTGCGCCCCATGGCATCGGTCAGCTGACCGTCCTCCAAGATCTGCAACAGGATATTCTGGATATCCGGGTGCGCCTTTTCGATCTCGTCAAACAGCACCACGCTGTACGGGCGGCGGCGCACAGCCTCGGTCAGCTGCCCGCCCTCGTCATGGCCGAGGTAGCCCGGCGGCGCACCCAGCAGCCGGGCGGCGGTGTGCTGCTCCTGATACTCCGACATATCAAATTTGAGCAGCGCCTTCTCGCTGCCGAACCAGCTGACCGCAAGCGCCCGCGCCAGTGCGGTCTTGCCCACGCCGGTAGGCCCCAAAAACAGCATAGCACCGATGGGACGTCCCGGCTCTCCCAGACCGGTGCGGCTGCGCCGGATGGCTCCCGCCACGGCAGCCACCGCACGCTGCTGACCGACGATCTCGGCGTTCAGGCGGCTTTCCAGCTTGTCCAGACGCTCCCGCTCCTGCTCGCCCACCCGCTGGGCGGGCACGCCGCTGGCCGCTGCCACCACCCGGGCGATATCCTCCGGGGTGAGCACCGGCTGGGTGCGCTGCTCCTTTTCGGCAAGGATGCGCGCCGCCGCACAGGCTTCGTCCACAAGGTCAATGGCCTTATCCGGCAGACAGCGCCCGGGCAGGTACCGCACCGAAAGCTCCACTGCCGCCTGCAGGGTCTGGGGCGGCAGGCGCACGCCATGATACCGCTCGTAGCGGGGCGCAAGGCCGTTGAGGATCTCCACCGCCTGCGCAGGGGTGGGTTCTTCCACCTGCACCCGGCCAAAGCGGCGCTCCAGCGCGGCGTCCTTCTGGATGTGGGTGCGAAACTCCTGATTGGTAGTCGCGCCGATAAGCTGCAACTCGCCCCGGGCAAGCACCGGTTTTAAGATGCTGGCAGCGTCAATAGCACCCTCGGCGGCACCGGCTCCCACGATGGTGTGGAACTCGTCGATGAACAGGATGGCAGTGCCGTCCCGCACCAGCTCTTCCAGCAGGTTTTTCAGCCGCTCCTCAAAATCGCCCCGGTATTTGGTGCCCGCCACCAGACTGGCCATATCCAGCGCCAGCAGCCGCCGCCCTTGCAGCGCTCTGGGCACCTGCCCGGCGGCAATGCGCAGCGCCAGACCTTCGGCCAGCGCCGTTTTGCCCACGCCCGGCTCGCCGATCAGACAGGGGTCGTTTTTCTGGCGGCGGCACAGGATCTCCACCATGCGGTCAAGCTCGGCTTCCCGGCAGAACACCGGGTCCAGCTCCCCTTCGGCGGCACGGCGGGTCAGATCGCGGCAGTATTTATCGCTGGCGCGGCTGCCCCGGGGGATGCTGGCCGACACCCGGGGCTGGGCGGGCAGCACGAACTGTCCGCTCAGCTGGCGGCACTCCCGCACCGCCTCGGTGAGCGAAAGCCCCATCTCCGCCAGCAGCAGCCCGGCGGCGCAGCCGTCATCTTCCAGCATGGCGCAGAGCAGATGCTCCGGCTCTGCCCGGCTGACGTGGGCGTTCTGCGCCCCAATGAGCGCATAGTCCATGGTGCGGCGCAGGTCCGGTGCCATGGACTGCCGGTCCAGCCGCTGTGCCGGGCCGCTGCGCTGCTGCGCCAGCTGGCGGCGCACCTCCGGCTCGGTGATGTTTTTCCGGGTGAGGAACTGCGCCGCAGCGCCCTGCTGCCGCAGCATTGCCAGCAAAAGATGGCTGGTATCCGCCTGTTCACAGCCCAGATCTCCCGCCAGCTGCACCGCCTGCTGCAACAGCCGCGCTGCCGGGCGCGAAAAGCCCCGGTAACCGCCCATGCCCAGATTTTCCCAAATGCCCATGTGTCTGCTCCTTGCTGCATATAAAATCGTCTGCACTGGAAGTATAGCCCTAAAGGCGCAGAAAAAATCAGTCGTTTGTGTCGGGCGGCAGAAAAGTAAAAACCGATCCGCAGCGGTTGCCGGGACGCGGGTGCGACCGGCTGCTGCGGATCGGTTTTTGAGATTTTATCTTGCGGGGAACGTTTTCAGAACGAGCCGCCTCCGCCGCCGTGGGTGGAGCCGCTGGAGGAGGTGTGAGTGGAGCTGCCGCCGGAGTCGCTGGAGCTGGACTCCTTTGGCCGCTCGGTGCGGTGCACCTCACGGTACAGATACAGATCCCGCTGGTTGGTCAGCTTCATGCTGCCCTGCCGCACATAGCTGGTTGCGTCCCGCTGCGGTGCCACGCTCTTGAGCCGGCTCTTCATCACGCCGGTCACGATCAGTGCCGTGATCAGGCCAATGACCAGCGCCACACCCAAATACACGATCGAAAACGGCTCCTTGGGCATATTGTCTACATCGTAGGGGTGGCCTTCGCGGGCGGCGGTAACATACGCATCCGTCCACTGGATAAAGGTGCGGAAGGCGGCGGCGTAATCACCGTCTGCCATATCGGGGGTCATCTGCTCGCCAAGGTACTGGATGCCGGCATCCGTAAAGGCGGTAATGCCGTAGCCGCAGGTTGAGATATGCCATTTGCGGTCGCCTATGCTCACCAGCAGCAGCACGCCGTCCCGGTTTTCACCGTAGCCGAACTGGCAGTAATCGTACAGGTCATCGGCATATTCCTCCATGCTGGTGCAGCCCTCGCTTTCCAGCGAGTCGATGGTAGCAATGATCACATCAAAGCTCTGGCGGACGCTCAGTTCCTCCAGTGAAGCTTCCAGCTCGCCGTCCTCGTCCTCGGTCAGAACTTCTGCGCTGTCGTTCATGCGGTAATACAGGTCGGCAAAGCCGTCTGCGGCAAAGGCCGGTGCGGCCAGCGCGACCAGCAGCACCAGTGCGGCCAGCGCGGCACAGAGGGAGCGCAGTGGGGTAACAGTCTTTTTCATCTTCCGTCCCTCCTTTACAGAATCCCGGCCAGCCACAGCAGCCACATCACCGCATAGGATGCTGCACCGACGGCTGCCGTAAGTCCCAGCGTCCACTTGCGGGCGGCGACCTTATCCACCGGCAGGTTGCCCACAAACTTGCCGGTCTGGCCGTTCATGGCAAAAATGTAGTTGTTGCCCTGCCAGCTGGTGCTCAGCACCCACACCGGGAACAGGGCATACTTTGCCTTGCCGCCGTGCAGCTGGATGCTGCTGTTTTCCATTTTCACGGAGTCGTAGCCGGTAACGGTCTGGGTAAAGGCGTCCTCGGTAGACTGACGGACGCGCTCATTGGCGCGCTGGATGCTCTTTTGGGCGTCCACATCGTACTTATCGGCCACATAGCCCGCCAGATACGCTGTCTTGAAGGGCACGGCATCCTGCATGGTAAACGGCTCGATGGATTCCATCAGGTCGTCTGCCATCTTGGAGGAGCCGTCCACCGGAACCGCGTCAAAGCCCAGCACGCCGTCCCGGCGCACGGAATAGTAGCTGGTCTCGGTATAATCGTAGTCGTCATCCGACCAAAAGCGGGTGCGGGTGGCGGTAAAACGCAGCTGGGCGTCGGCATCGCTGTCATACAGCCAGAAGGGCACATACACGGCCTTGATCTCGTCGATATGGTTCTGGCTGCGGAACACCTTGGGCAGCAGGGTCTTGCCCTTGAGGTGCTCCTGCAGCTTTTCCTTCGCCGCTTTTTTATCCAGCTTGAAGGGGATGATGAGGTCGGGGCGCAGGTCTCCGGCAAACTGTCCGGTGAGGACGATGGGGTTGCCGCAGAAAGGGCAGGCCGAGGCGGCCATGGTGTCGTCGCCCACGATCTCGCCGCCGCAGCTCTTGCAGACATAAGTATGCAGACCGGCGGTCTCGCCCTCTGCCCAGCTGCCGCCGGGGGTGGCCCAGTTCATCTCGCTGGGCTTTTGGTCTTTCAGGTCCTCATCGTAGCCCTTCAGTGCGTCCACCTCAAACTCGGTGTCACAGTAGGGGCATTTCATCTTCTGGGTGGTGCTGTCGAACCGGATCGCACCATCGCAGCAGGGGCACTTATATTCCAGCATTCCTGCCATAGCGTTTCCTCCTATTATAATCTGCGGGGCAGGGACTTATTGACTTTTCTTCCCTGCCCCGCAGTGTGATCGGTTATTGTGAAGCAGGCTGTGCGCCGGGCTTAGCTGCGGTCGTTGTCGTCAAAGGGGTCGCCGCACTCCGGGCAGAACTTGGGCGGATGTGCGGGGTCTGCCGGTTCCCAGCCGCACTTGTCGCACTTATACTTGGGGGTACCAGCAGGCTTGGGTTTGCCGCACTCGGAGCAGAACTTGCCCTTGTTCACCGCGCCGCAGCTGCAAGTCCAGCCTTCTGCTGCCGCCGGGCGGGGCTTGCCGCACTCCGGGCAGAATTTGCCCGTAACGGTGGCACCGCAGCTGCAAGTCCAGCTGTCTGCAGCGGGCTTCGGTTCCGGCTTTTTGCTGCCGCATTCCGGGCAGAACTTGCCGGTGGCGATAGCGCCGCAGCTGCACTTCCAGCTGTCGGCGGCAGAAGGCTGCTGGGGTGCTGCGGGCTGCTGCCCCATGGCGAACAGGCTCTGGGCGTTCATGCCGTTTGCACCGGCTGCCATGCCCATGCCCATAAAGCCGGTCATAGCACCGGCGGTGTTCCCTGCGGCGGTCTTCATGGCGTCGATCTGACCGCCCACCAGACGGGCAGCGGCGGTGGTGGGATCGGTGGTCATGGCGTTTTCTTCCCACTCTGTGATCTTCTTCTGCTGCTCCTCCGGGATGGACAGGGAGTTGATGTTGAAGGAGAACACCTCGATGCCGCGCTTCTTGCGCCAGATATTGGACAGCTGCTCGTTCAGGGCGTCCGAGATCTCCAGCGTGTGGGCGGGGATCTCGTAATACTGCACCTTGTTGGCAGAAAGGGTGGCCAGCGCCGGCTGCAAAGCGTTCATCAGCTCACTCTTCAGCCGGGGAGCCAGCTCCGAGGCATCGTACTGGGTGGAGACGTTGCTGCACACGTTGGTGTAGAACAACAGCGGGTCGCAGATGCGGTAAGTAAAGCTGCCGTTGCAGCGGATGTTCACCGAGAGCTTGTAGCCTCGCTCCTCGCTGACCACTACGCGGAAGGGGATGGGCGTTGCGGTGCCGTACAGGATCTCGCCCAGCTCCTTGGTGTTGATGTAGTACACCCGCTGATCCTTGCCGGTGTCGCCGCCGTAGGTAAAGCGCTTGGCCACGGTCTGGAAGGTAGCTGCCAGACTGTCGCCGAAGTTGCCGGTGAACACGCTGGGCTCGGTGGATGCGTCAAAGGTGAATTCGCCCGGTTCGGCGCACACCTCCACCACGCGGCCCTGCTCCACAATGAGCATGCACTGTCCGTCTGCCACGGCGATGCCGCTGCCGTTGGTGATGATGTTGTCCTCGCCGTTGTTGGAGCTGCGGCGGGAGGTGCGCTTCTGGCCCTTGACCATCAGCACATCCTTATCCAGCGCATCGCAATAGAAAAATTCTTTCCACTGATCTGCAAGAGTTCCGCCCAGTGCGCCCATACCTGCTTTGATCAAACCCATAATAATTTCCTCCTGTATGTTTTATTGTTTTTGCTCTCTTCTTTATCATGCAGAACGATTTCGTTTGTAAAAAGGTTCTGCCTGCTCAGGGGTAAGGGTCAGATAATTGATATTATATATCATACTGCAATGCGGCGCTGAACGCAAGGCACTTCTAACCGTTGCCACCTGCCTTTGCAGCTTCTTTCACAAAAAAGAACACCGGAGCGTCCATAGAGACTCCGGTGTTCCGAAATAATATTTTTATGCTTGTCCCGTACCCCAAAAAGGCTTAGAATCGCCGCCATGTATCCGGCATAAACAGCACCAGCATGGGGAAGATCTCCAAACGGCCTGCCAGCATATCGAAGATAAGCACCAGCTTTGCGGGGTCTGCAAAGCAGCCGAAGTTCTGCATTGGGCCTGCCATTTCCAAGCCCGGGCCGATGTTGTTCAGGGTAGCAGCCACGGCGGTAAAGTTCGTCACCATATCAAAGCCGTTCAGGCTGATGAGGAAGAAGGAGGCCGCAAAAATAAAGATATACGCCGCCACAAACACGTTGGTGGTGCGGATGGTCTCGTGGTTCAGTAGCTTGCCGTCCATGCGGGCGGGCGCTACCACCTGCGGGTGCAGGGCGGTCTTGAGCTCCTTGGCCAGGGTCTTACCCAGAATGAGGAAACGGCTCACCTTGATGCCGCCGCCAGTACTGCCGGCGCAGGCGCCAATGAACATGAGCATGACCAGAATCTCTTTAGAGAGGGTTGGCCACAGGTCAAAATCGCAGCTGGAAAAGCCGGTGGTGGTGATGATGGAGCCCACCTGAAAAGCGGCCTGCCGCAGCGCCTCGCCAAAGCTGTTGTACATACTATAAATATTGGCAGTGATGATACCCACTGCCACTGCGATGACCACAAAGTAGCCCCGCACCTCCTCGCTGGCAGCAGCGCGGCGGAACTTGCGCATGAGCAGCAGGAAGTAGGCGTTGAAGTTGACGCCGAACAGAATCATGAAGATGGTCACGACCCACTGGATATAGGGCGAAAAGCTGGCAAAACTGTCGTTGCGGAAGCCGAAGCCGCCGGTGCCCGCCGTACCAAAAGCGGTGAGCATAGCTTCGAACAGGGGCATTCGGCCAATCAGCAGGAACACCAGCTCCAGCACGGTAAGGGCAAAGTAGATGCCGTACAGGATCTTAGCGGTGGACTGTACCTTAGGCACCAGCTTATCCACCTGCGGGCCGGGGCTTTCCGCTTTCATCAGGTTGACGTGAGAGCCGCCGGTCAGCGGCAGCAGTGAGAGCAGAAACACCAGAACGCCCATACCGCCGATCCAGTGGGTGAAGCTGCGCCAGAACAGAATGCCGTTGGGCAGCCCCTCCACGGCGGGCAGGATACTGGCACCGGTGGTGGTAAAGCCGGAGACTGTCTCAAACAGAGCATCCACGGGGTTTGGGATACAGCCGGTGAGCACAAAGGGCACCGCGCCCATCACCGAGATGAACACCCAGCACAGCGAGGTAGCCGCAAAGCCTTCGCGCATATAGAACACCTTACTGCGGGGTTTAATGGTGTGCAGGGCGTAGCCGATGCCAGCGCTGACGGCAGCTGTGAGCAGAAACACGCCCAGCACCATCCACTCGCCATACACTAAGCTGGCGGCGGCTGGCAGCAGCAGCAACGCGCCCTCGATCATCAGCACATAGCCCAGCAGACGGAAAACGATCGCATAATTCATAGTCCGCCTCCGTCAGTGCTCCACGATATCGCGCAGATCGTGCAGACCATGCTCCAGCGTGACCACGATGACGTTGTCGCCCACCTGGATCTGGTCGCCGCCGCGGGGGATCAAAATCTTGCTGCCGCGGGTAATGCAGCACAGCAGCAGGTTCTTTTTCAGGTGCAGCTGGCTCAGGGGCACACCGGTAGCGGCGCTCTCCTCGTGCACTGTAAACTCCAGCGCCTCCACGCGGTCGTCCAGTATGCGGTACAGAGTCTTGATGTTGTTGCCCGCCTCGTTTTGCAGGGCGCGGACGTACTGCACGATGTAGTCACAGGTCATGTACTTGGGGTAGACCACGCTGCCCAGATCCAGCCCGGCCAGAATATCGTCAAATTCCAGACGGTTGACCTTGGTCACCAGCTTGCCGTTGGAGTGCTTTTTGGCAAACAGGGTCAGCAGCACATTCTCCTCGTCGATGTTGGTCAGTGCCACGAAAGCCTCGGTGGATTCCAGACCCTCGGAAAGCAGAAACTCGCGGTTGGAGCCGTCCTCGTTCAGGATCTGTGCGCCGGGCAGCTGCTCGGCCAGTTCTACGCAGCGGGCTGCGTCCCGCTCCACGATACGCACCCGCACGTGGTTTTCCAGCAGTTCCTGACTGAGGTAGTAGGCAATGGCACCGCCGCCCACGATGAGGGCGTTGCGTACCGGCTGCACCGGCAGATGCAGCTGCTGGAAGAAGGCGTGAGCTTTTTCCTGCGTAGCAAGGAAAGTGACCTGATCGCCCTTTTGCAGCACAAAGTTACCGTTGGGGATGATGACCCCGCCCTCACGCTCCACCGCGCACACCAGAATATCGCTCTTGAGCCGGGTAGGGATCTCGCGGATGGCCACGCCATCCAGTGCATCGGGCAGCGCAAACTTGATCAGCCGCACACGGCCGTCCGCAAAGGTATCGATCTTGCTGGCACCGGGGAACCGCAGCAGATGAGAGATCTCCTTTGCCGCTGCCATTTCCGGGTTGATAATGGCGGAAATGCCGATCTGCTTTTTGATAAAGTCCAGCTCGTGGCTGTAGGATGGGTTGCGCACGCGGGCAATGCCGTGGCAGTGGCCCGCCTTTTTGGCAAACATGCAGCAAAGCAGGTTCAGTTCGTCCGAGCCGGTGACCGCAATGAACACGTCCGCATCCTCAATGCCCGCCTCAGACAGGGTGGTGATGGACGAGCCATTGCCTACAATGCCCAGCACGTCGTAGCTTTCGGTCAGGTGCTCCACGCGCGCTTTGTTGGTGTCCACCACAGTCACGTTGTGGCCTTCCTCGCTGAGCTGGCGCGCCAGAGCCGTGCCGACCTTGCCGCCGCCCACCAGAATGATCTTCATAACAAGTCCTTTCTCCTTTGGCAGCCCCTTTTTCCGGGGCATACAAGTACAGTGTAGTATACCATATCCCGATGCAAAGTTCTACCGTTTGCCCCGCAAATACAGCGAATTGCTTAAAAAGCGACAGTTCTTTTGTGCAAGATGGCCTGTTCTCAGCGTGAAAGCGCAAAAAGGGACTGCCACACAGCTTTGTGCAGCAGTCCCCTTGGGACGAAACGATTTAGAATGCCCACCGCGTACGCTTTGGGCATCCTCAGCGGAAAAAATATTGTTATAAAAGCAAGGTCGGTCAGCCTGCGGGCTGCCCGACCTTGCATTTTCGCGGAAAACAGGGTTCTCCCCTGCTGTCCGGTCTCAGTACCGCTCTACGCCGTCCTTGGTGACAAGGGCGTACACCAGCGGGGCTTCCTCCGGCTTTTCCGCGCCATACACAAGGCCGCTGCGGTACTCGGCTGCGGCAGCTTCAAACTTGTCCGCAGCGCCGTAGAAGGTGGCAAGGCTCTCGCCCTTATGGACGTAGTCACCGCGCTTTTTGTGCAGGGTGATACCGGCGGCAAAGTCCAGCGGGTCGCCTTTTTTCTGGCGGCCTGCGCCCAGCAGCACACTGGCAGAGCCGATCTTTTCCGCATCGTTGGCCGTGATGTAGCCGTCCTGCTCAGCCAGCAGTTCATAGCTGGCGGCGGGCTGTGCAAACAGACTGTAATCGTCCAGCACCCGGATGTCGCCGCCCTGTGCGGCAAACATTTCCTTGCACTTTTCAAAGGCAGAGCCGTCCGCAATGACAGCCTCGGCCATAGCGCGGCAGTGGGCGGCATCGCCCTTGCCTGCCAGTACCAGCATGTTGGCCGCCAATTGCAGGCACACCTCGGTCAGGTCTGCCGGGCCGTGGCCTTTGAGCACGTCCATGCTCTCCATCACTTCCAGACTGTTGCCGATGTTGTGCCCCAGCGGGGTGTCCATATCGGTGATCATGGCGGCTACCCGGCGGCCATGGTGGGTGCCGATGGCGACCATCAGCTGCGCCAGCTCAATGCTCTGGTCTACGGTCTTCATAAATGCACCGGTGCCGGTGGTGACGTCCAGCAGGATGGCGTCCGAGCCGGAGGCCAGCTTTTTGGACATGATGCTGGACGCAATCAGCGGAATGCAGCTGACGGTAGCGGTAACGTCCCGCAGGGCGTACATCTTTTTATCTGCCACGGCGATACCCTCGCTCTGGCCGATGACCGACAGACCGATCCGGTTCACCTGTGCAAAAAATTCCTCCTGCGAGAGGGCAGTTTTTGTGCCGGGCACGCTTTCCATTTTATCAATGGTGCCGCCGGTGTGGCCGAGACCCCGGCCGCTCATTTTGGCGATCTTCACCCCGCAGGCCGCCACGATGGGTGCAATGACCAGCGTGGTCTTGTCGCCCACGCCGCCGGTGGAGTGCTTGTCCACCTTGATGCCCGGAATGGGCGAAAGGTCTACCATCACACCGCTGTGCGCCATCACATCAGTCAGTTCGGCGGTCTCCTCATTGGTCATGCCGCGCAGATACACCGCCATCATCCATGCGGCCATCTGGTAGTCAGCCACTTCCCCGCTGACAAAGCCGTTGACAATAGCTTCCAGCTCCTCCCGGGTGTGGGTGCCGCCATCCCGCTTTTTTGCGATCAGATCATAAATACGCATCGTTTCACGCTCCTGTTCTTATTGTTTTTGGGGCGTTTTATGCCCGGATCTCCTGCCATACGCTCTTGCCGTCCAGCGTGGAAGCGTCCACTTCCAGATATTCGCAGATGGTCTGGGCGATGGTGCCGAAGCACAGCTTGGTGCCCAGATCCGTCCCCGCCTTCACACCCTTGCCGCAGACCAGATACGGCACATACTCGCGGGTATGGTCGGTGGTCTTGGTGTAGGAGGGATCACAGCCGTGGTCGGCGGTGATCATGAGCAGGTCGCCCTCCCGCATCCCCGGCAGGAAATCAGCTAGAAAACGGTCGAACTCGGTAGCGGCGGCAGCGTAGCCTGCCACATCGCGGCGGTGGCCGTAGAGCATATCAAAGTCTACCAGATTCACGAAGGCAAGGCCTTCAAAATCCCGGGTCTGCAGAGCCTTGGTAAAGGCGATGCCGTTGGTGTTGCCGGTGGTCTTGATCTTTTCGGTCACACCCTCGCCGTCAAAAATATCGTAGATTTTGCCCACAGCGATCACGTCCTTACCAGCATCCTTCAGCAGATCCAGCATGGTGGCGCGGGGCGGCTTCAGGCTCAGGTCGTGACGGTTGGTGGTACGGTAAAAGGTATCCGCGCTGTTGCCAAGGAAGGGGCGGGCGATCACACGCCCTACGCCGTACTTGCCCTTGAGCATTTCCCGGGCGATCTCGCAGTAGCGGTACAGTTCCTGCACCGGCACAAGCTCCTCGTTGGCGGCCACCTGAAAAACGCTGTCGGCGCTGGTATAGACGATGAGGGCGTTTTCCCGCATGGCCTGCTCGCCGTAGTCCTTCAGCACCTGCGTGCCGGAATAGGGCTTGTTGCACAGTACCTTGTGGCCGGTCTTTTGCTCATACTCCCGGATCAGCTCCTCCGGGAAGCCCTCGGGGAAGGTGGGCAGCGGCTCCGGGCTGACCACACCGGCGATTTCCCAGTGGCCGATGGTGGTATCCTTGCCCATGCTCTGCTCCTGCAGGCGGGCAAAGGCAGCCGCCGGGGCATCCGTCTTTTCCCCTGCGGTCACGCCGTCAATGTTGAACAAGCCCAGCTTGCGCAGGTTGGGGCAATTGAAATTGGGGTGGTTCGCAATGGCACCCAGGGTGTTGGTGCCTGCATCGCCAAAGGCAGCGGCGTCCGGCTCTGCGCCGATGCCAAAGCTGTCCAGCACGATCAGAAAAACGCGTTTTTCCATAATGGTCACTCCATTCTCCGGGCGTTCCCCGGAACAGTACTACTTTATTACCCCTATTATAAGCAAAAATCCCCTCCGATGCAAGAGGAAGCAGTCTTGTATGTTCTTATCAGTTTTCACGTTTTGCAGCAGTTTTCCCCTGTCAGACAGCACGCAGAAAGCTGCGGCGCATCGTTAAAAGTTTTGCAATCTTTCCTTTGGGCATCAACAGATGCAAAAACTTGTATTCAAGCAAAAATTCCTCTTGCTCTCTTGCGCCGGAATGATTATAATAATAGGTGGTAGAGTTTTGGGTTTTCCCGCTCTGCCATATAAACCGACCCGCTGTACCGGGAGCTTTTACTCCCATTGGTCATACACAGCAGCCTGCAGGGATGCTGTGCCGGATATAGGTAAGAGAGAGTTGACGGAGGTATATTGCATGAGAAAGACGAAAATTATTTGCACCCTTGGCCCTTCCACCGATAAGGAAGGCGTTCTGCGCGAGCTGATCGCCAACGGCATGAACGTGGCTCGTTTCAATTTTTCCCACGGTTCCCACGAGGAGCATCTGGGACGCCTTGAAAAGCTGAAGGCTCTGCGCGAGGAGCTGGGCAAGCCCGTGGCCGCACTGCTGGACACCAAGGGCCCCGAGATCCGCCTGAAGGACTTCAAGAACGGCGTAGAGAACCTGGTTGCAGGCCAGACCTTTACCCTGACCACCCGCGATGTGGAGGGCACCAACGAGATCTGCTCCATCACCTACAAAGATCTGCCCATGGACGTGGAGCCGAACGGCACCATCATGCTGGACGACGGCCTGATCAAGCTGCAGATCCAGACCGTGAACGACACCGACATCGTCTGCACCGTGCTGAACAACGGCAAGATCAAGAACAAGAAGGGCGTCAACGTGCCTGGCGTGCACCTGTCTATGCCGTATATGAGCCAGCGCGATAAGGACGATATCATCTTCGGCATCCAGCAGGGTTACGATTTCATCGCCGCCTCCTTTGTGCGCACCGCACAGGACGTGTACGATATCCGCAACCTGCTGAACCAGTACGATTCCAACATCCGCATCATTGCAAAGATCGAGAACCGCGAGGGCGTGAACAACATCGACAGCATTCTGGCTGCTGCCGACGCCGTGATGGTGGCCCGTGGCGATCTGGGCGTGGAGATCGACTTCACCGAGCTGCCCGGCATTCAGAAAACCATCATCGACCGCTCCTTCTCCTTCGGCAAGCCCATCGTCACCGCTACCCAGATGCTGGACAGCATGATCGTGAACCCCCGCCCCACCCGCGCCGAGATTTCGGACGTGGCAAACGCCATCTACGACGGTACCTCTGCCATTATGTTGTCCGGTGAGACCGCTGCCGGTGCCTACCCTGTGGAGGCGCTCAAGACCATGTCCGCCATCGCTGAGCGCACCGAGCAGGAGGGCTTCCATCTGCGCGGCCGCACGATGGATTTCAACCCCGGCAAGATCAGCGTCTCTGACGCTACCGCCCATGCCGCCTGCCTGACCGCACGGGACGTGAACGCCGCTGCCATCGTTACCGTGTCTGAGTCCGGCACCACTGCCCGCCTGCTGAGCAAGTACCGCCCGCAGCAGCCCATCATTGCCTGCGTCATGCGCGAGCAGGTGCAGCGTCAGCTGTCCCTGAGCTGGGGCATCACCCCGCTGATGATGTCTCTGGCACACAGCACCGATGAGCTGATCGAGATGTCCACCGCTCTGGCCAAGGAGAATGGCTACCTGCACAACGGCGAACTGGCTGTTGTGACCGCAGGCGTGCCCGTGGGCGTTTCCGGCACCACCAACATGATCAAGATCCACATGGTGGGCAACTGTCTGGCTACCGGCGTGGGCGTCGGCCCCGAGAACAACGATGTTGCCAGCGGCAAGGCCTGCGTCTGCCGCACCATGGACGAGGTGCGCGCCAAGTTCAAGCCCGGCATGGTGCTGGTGGTGCCCTCCACCAGCAACGAGATGCTGAGCTTTGTGCGCGACGCTGCCGCTCTGGTGGTAGAGGAGCCCGGCCTGAACAGCCACGCCGCCATTGCCGGCAAGGCACTGCTGAAGCCCACCGTTGTGGGTGCCGCCGGTGCTACCAGCCACATCCGCGATGGCCTGATGGTGGCTGTGGACTGCGCACACGGCAGTGTGCAGCGCCTGCAGGGCTGATAAAGGAGAACTGTAGTATGGAACGTATCGCAAGTTTTTGCGTGGATCACACCCGGCTGGAGCGCGGGATGTATCTGAGCCGTCAGGACGGCGATGTGCTCACCTGGGACATCCGCATGAAAAAGCCCAATCAGGGCGATTACCTGACCACTGCTGCCGCCCACACGCTGGAGCATCTGTTTGCCACCTACGCGCGCAACAGCGCCGTGAAGGATGGGGTGATCTATGTTGGCCCCATGGGCTGCCGCACCGGCTTTTACCTGCTCACCCGGGGGCTGACCCCGGCACAGGCGCTGCAGCTGACGGTGGACGCCTACCGCTTTATGGCCGATTTTGAGGGCGCCGTGCCCGGTGCCAGCGAGGTGGAGTGCGGCAACTACCGCGATATGGATCTGCCTGCCGCCAAGGCCGAGGCCGCTGCCATGCTGCCCGTGCTGGAAAGCCTGACCGCAGAGGATCTGCACTACTGATCTGTCAATATAAAGAGAGCGCCGCACAAAATACCGTGCAGCGCTCTTTTGTTACAAAATGATGCGAAAGTATTATTTATAATTTTAGGGCAGGGGAACGTCTGCGGATGTTCCCCTGCCCTGTTTTTACTAAAAGAAATCTCAAATCAGCCCCAAGGCTGCAAACTCCTTGGCAATGCCGTCCTCATACACCGAGGGGGCAATGCGGTCGCAGCGCTGCTTCAGGCTTGCAGAGCCGTTAGCCATGCAGACGCTGATGCCGACCACATCGGTCATTTGCAGGTCGTTGTCGCTGTCGCCAAAGCCGATGCTGTCCTGCAGTGGCACGTTCAAATAGTCGCAGACGGCCTTGATGCCGCGCCCCTTATCAAACTTGCGGTTGATGAGCTCGCCGTTCACATAGCCGCCGTCCAGACCGTCCAGCTTACTCTCGCAGAACACGAATCTGTCCTCGTACAGGCGCTTGGCCTCGTTCAAGTCCTCGCTGCGCTCTGCGATATATACGATCTTATACAGCGGCTCGCCCTTGTACTCGGCCAGCGGGCTCATGGTCATGCCGTCCTCCATGGCCTTGCGCCAGCGGGCGGCTTCGCTGTTCAGGGGGCCTGCATCCCGGTGGGTGAAGCTCCAGCGCTCGATCATCTTCAGGCTGCCGTAGGTGGCATCCCGCGCTTCCAGCGTGCACTCCACGCCGTGGCGCTCCATGGCGCTGCGCACGCCCTGTGCCAGCTGCGGCTCCATGGGCAGATCTACCAGCACCTTATCCCCGCAGAACACATAGCCGCCGGCGCTGCATACCGCGCCGTCAAAGCCGTAGTCCAGCAGCGGCTGGGTCATGCGCAGGTTGCGCCCGGTGCACAGAAACAGCTTGTGGCCGTTGGCGTGCGCCTTGTGCAGCGCCTCCACCGTGCTTTGGGGGATCAGCATCTCGCCCGGGAGCAGCAGAGTGCCATCGATATCTAAAAAAATCAGTTTCTGTTTCATTCGTTCCTCTTTTTTTACAGTGAGCCGCGCTCTACCAGCGTATAGCCCAGCGTGGTCTGGCGCACCGGCGCAGCGTCCAGCTCTGTATGCTCTATGCTTTGCAGCAGCATCCGGGCAACCTCCTGCCCGACCTGCCGCTGATAGAAGCGGATAGTGGTCAGGCCGGGTTCCACCACCTTGCCTGCCCAGTTATCTCCGATGCCTGCAAGGCCGACATCCTGCCCTACTTTGCGCCCGGCGTCGCGCAGCACCTGCAAAGCGCCAAAGGCCACGGTGTCTGTCACGCAGACTACACCGTCCAACTGCGGGCAGCGTGCCAGTAGCTCCTCCATGCAGCGGTGCCCTTCTTCCATGGAAAAAGCGGCGCAGTAAGCGCGGGGCAGACCATCTGCGTTCAGTCCGGCCTCCCGCAGTGCATCCTGCACACCCTGACGGCGGGCTATGCCGGTAGCGGCGTCCTGCTCGCTACCGCCGATGTACACAATATTTTTGCGGCCATGCTCCAGCATCTTCCGGGTCAGGTCGCGGGCAGCAGAGCGGTCATCGTTATAAACGCAGGGCAGGTCTGCAAAGCGCTGCCCTGTTACCACCACAGGCACACGGCAGTCTTTCAGCGCCCTGCACAGCTGCGGGCTGGAATCATAGCCCAGCAGGATGATACCGGCCACATGGTTGCGTTGCAGCGCTGTAAGATATTCCAGCTCCATCTGCCCGTCCAGCTCGGTGTCTGCCAGCAGCATCAGGTAGCGGCTGGCCCCCAACTCGGCTGCAATGCCGCTGGTGATCTGCCCCACCGACTGGGAGCTGATGCTGGGCACGATGACCCCCACCTGACGCACCTTGCCGGTGCGCAGGGTTTGGGCGGCAGTATCCGGGCTATAACCGGTTTTTTCCACTACGGCTTGTATCACGGCGCGCTTCTGCTCACTGAGGGGGCCGCCGTTCAAATAGCGGCTGACCGCAGCGCTGGAAACGCCTGCCATCTTTGCAATATCACTGATGGTCATGGGGTTATTCTCCGTTCCCTCTCCGGTGGTAATGTGTAAACGTTTTCATGCTTATTATAAATCCGTTTCATATTTCCCGCAAGAGGTGCAATGACCGTTTTTCTGTGGGGCTGCCCGCTGCTTTTTTGGTGATTTTACACAATCCAAACAATCTTGCTTTCTGATTTACCGCCAGAATTGCGAAAACCCTTACGCTTATACAAGTCCCATGCTGATGGCGCGTGCGATAAGTCCCAGCACCAGCGCTGCCAGAATAATACCAAGTGCCACCCTGCTCTCGCCGCCGGTCTGCTGCTTTTTGCTGCGGGAGGCTGTGCCGCGGCTCTGCTTTGTACCGGTGCTGCGGCTGCGGGCAGAGGTATTCTGCCGCCCGGCAGTGCTTTTGGTGCTGCGGACAGTCTGGGGATTGCGGGGCTTTGCGCGGGCGGCGGCTTTTCCCTGCTGTGCGTTCTGCGGGCTGCTCTGGCGCACTTTAAGGGGCTTGCCCTCGCTGCAGCGGTTCAGGTAGTCCTCCGCCTCGCGGTAATACTGCGCCAGTTCGTTTTCCTTAAAGGCAGTACCGGCGTAACCCTCCTCCAGCGCTTCAATGGCTTCGTTGAACAGCAGGGCTGCCTGTGTGCCGTCCGCTGCAACTGCCGCATGGGCTGCCTCGTTGCGGGCGGTGCGGATGGCGTTGCAGGCATGGCGGGCGGCAGAGGGGTGTGCCGTGTTGCCCAGCAGATCCAGCGGGCGGGCGGCATCGGTCTCCGGGTCCAGCAGCACCCGCATACACAGGGTAGTGTCCAGCTGCTGCCAGCTGGTCTTGCCGGTAAGATCCGGCATACGGTCGTAGTAATCCGGGCTTTCCTGCTTGCGGGCAGCAATATGCTCCAGCAGCGCATCCAGACTGTGCGCCCCGGGCTTGCGCTCCCAGTGCCAGCGCAGCAGGCGGCGGCTGATCTCATCGCAGGCGGTCTTGATCTCAAAAGCCACCTGTAAGGCTTGTTCCGGCATGGTATTTCCTTTCTGTGCAACGCACACAAAAGGCGGAGAAGGCACGCTGCCCCCTCCGCCGGGATGATCTTATTTTACAGCACGAACTGGTAGTACACAAAGCCGCACAGTGCAATAGCTGCGCACAGGATGGCCGTAATGGGCGGCACCCAGCGGATCAGCGCTTCTGCCACGCTGTCCCGGTTGTCCTCGTACTCCTCGTACTCTTCGTCCTCCACAGGCGCGGGCTGACGCACCGGAGCCGGACGACGGGCGGGGATCACGCGGGTGCCCTCGTCTGCCGCAGCAGCGCCGGAAAGCGGTGCGCGGGCAGAGGCATCCAGCACCCGGGTAGGCTCCGAGACAGGCTGGATGGGGTCAGCCTTTGGCTCGTAGACCGGTGCTCCCACGACCCGGGTGGGCTCTTCTACGGGAGCCGCCGGAGCAGCAGGGGCTGCGCCCACGATGCGGGTAGGCTCCTCCACCGCAGCGGGCGCTGCGGGAGCAGCCGGGGCGTTAAGGGGCATTTCCATCTCGTCTGCCGGGGCAGCGGGCTGCAACAGAGTGTTCAGCGCGTTCTGCAACAGGATACGGTCGCAGCCGCACTCCGAGCAGTAAACCGTGTCCTCCTCGGTGGGGTGGAAGGCGCCGCAGGCGCAGTACCAGCCGTTCTCGAACACCTGCGGCTGATACTTGAGCCCGGTGCGGTTCATGCGGGCCTCCAGCGCCTTTTGCCGCTCCGGAGCCAGACGGCGGGGTGCGGGCAGACGCACACGCTTGATGCCGTCCAGATGCACCACGCGCTTGCCGTTGTACACATTGCACAGGGTAACGTCCACACTGGTGATGGCCTTGGCCGTGATGAACACGGCATCATCCTGCCCAAACAGCTCGCCGGGTTTTACCTGCAGATCCCGGTACTCGAACTTATCCTCGCACAGGATCACGCCATCCACGCCCTTGCACTTGAAGTGGATCTCCAGTGCGGTCAGGGTCACGCGGGAAATATTCTTGAAGGTCAAGCAGACAGCATGCTCGCCGCTGACGTCTCCCTTGAGCAGCTCCACGCAGACAAACTGCACCGGACTGCCGGGGGTATAGTAGTTTGCGCGGGTCTGTGCGACCGGGTTAAAATTTTCCTCCACGATGCTCGCTCCTTTCCTAAAAAAGCTTAGTCCTGCTGCTCCGAGGCATCCGGCTGCGGCATTTCCGGCTGGGCAGGCTCGGCCTGCTCGGCGGGTTCTGCACGCTCGGCAGTCTCCGCAGGCTCTGCGGGCTGCACCGGGGCAGGCTGCATGGTCTGGTCGGGCTGTACCTGCTCGGGCTTTGCCTCCTCGCAGGGAGGCAGGGTGCCGCCGGCCATAATGGTGTTGAACTGCTCCTCGTTGAGCTTTTCGCGCTCCATCAGAGCCTTGGCCAGCGCATGGAGCTGGTCGATGTGCTCGGTCAGGGTGCGGCGGCAGGTCTCATAGGCCTCGTCAATGATATCGCGGGTCTCGCTGTCGATCTCGGCAGCGGTGGTCTCGCTGTAACCCTTGCCCTGACCAAAGTCGCGGCCAAGGAAGGTCTCCTCCTGCGAGGTGCCGTAGACCACGGGGCCCAGACGCTCGGAGAAGCCGTAGCGGGTGATCATCTGGCGGGCGATATTGGTGGCCTGCTGCAGGTCGTTGGAAGCACCGGTGGAGATGTCCTCCAAGATCAGCTGCTCGGCCACGCGGCCGCCCAGGCTGGACACGATGTCCTCAAACATCTCGCCCTTGGTCACATAGCTGCGATCCTTCTCAGGCAGATACATGGTGTAACCGCCGGCCTGACCGCGCGGGATGATGGTGATCTCGTGCACGCGGGGATGATGCTTGCAGTAGAAGCCTGCCACTGCGTGACCGGCCTCGTGGTAGGCGGTGAGTTTTTTCTCCTCCGGGGTGACCACGCGGCTCTTCTTCTCGGGGCCAGCCATCACCTTCATGGAGGCTTCCTCGATATCCTCCATGGTAATGGCCTTGCGGTTGCGGCGGGCTGCCAGCAGCGCGGCCTCGTTGACAAGGTTCTCAAGGTCTGCACCGGCAAAACCGGCGGTGCGCTGGGCAATAACCTTCAGGGAGACGTCCGGTGCAAGGGGCTTGTTGCGGGTATGCACCTTCAGGATCTCCTCGCGGCCCTTGACATCCGGCAGACCCACATAGACCTGACGGTCAAAACGGCCGGGACGCAGCAGCGCCTTATCCAGAATGTCGGCACGGTTGGTGGCCGCCATGACGATGATGCCATCGTTGGCTTCAAAGCCGTCCATCTCCACCAGCAGCTGGTTCAAAGTCTGCTCGCGCTCATCGTGACCGCCGCCCAGACCTGCGCCGCGCTGACGACCCACGGCATCGATCTCGTCGATAAAGATGATGCAGGGCATGGTCTTTTTGGCCTTATCGAACAGGTCACGCACACGGGAGGCGCCCACGCCGACATACATCTCCACAAAGTCAGAGCCGGAGATGGAATAGAAGGGCACCCCCGCCTCGCCTGCACAGGCGCGGGCCAGCAGGGTCTTACCGGTACCCGGAGGGCCCACCAGCAGCACACCGTGGGGGATGCGGGCACCCAGCGTATTGAACTTATCGGGGCTCTTGAGGAACTCCACAACTTCCTTGAGCTCCTCTTTTTCCTCGTCCTCACCGGCCACATCGGCAAAGGTGGCAGTCTTTTTGTTCTCGTGCTCGTCCTTTACCTTGGCCTTGCCCACGTTCATGATGCCGCCGCCACCGGCGCCGCCACGCATCATGGAGAACAGCAAAAAGCCGGTGCAGCCCAGCATAGCCAGATAGAACAGGATCTCCATCCAGGGGATGGTCTCCTTGGCGGGCACATAATCGTACACCATGGGCGCATCGGGGTTGGCTGCATCATACTGGGCGATGTAGTCCGACACATGGTCCACGAACATCCGGGCGTAGGGCAGCTTGTAGCTGACTGTCTCGGTGCCGTCCTCGTTCTTCTTCACCCCGGTGGGGGCAGCGGAAGAGGAGGACAGCAGGCCGGAAAGCAGCCCGCCCGAAGACTGGGTGGTGGTCTGCTCGGCAGCGTTGGGCAGCTCCTGTGCGCCCTCCTTCAGGGTCATGGTGATCACGCCGGTATTCAGATCCAGCGAGAATTTGGTGACCTGATTGCTCTCAAAATAGTGTACCACCGTGGAATATGCCATGGAGGAGCCGTTAGCGTTGCCGCCGGTGCCGCCCAGCACCGACCACACCATCAGCACGGCTGCCAGCACAATGGCGATCACCAGCGGATTGAAACGGGGTTTCTTCGGTTGCAAAAAAATCAACTCCAGTTCTGGATTTTTATAATGGACACGTTACTTCGTGTAGACCTCGGGCTTCAGCACACCGACATAGGGCAGGTTGCGGTATTTTTCATCGTAGTCCAGACCATAGCCCACCACGAACTCGTCCGGCACCTGAAAGCCCTCGTAATCCGGCTGGATGTCGGCCTTGCGGCGGCTGGGCTTATCAAGGATCGTGCAGATCTTAACGGAGTTCGGGTTGCGCATCTTGAGCATGGGCACAAGGTTGGACAGGGTGACGCCGGTGTCCAGAATGTCCTCCACGATCAGCACATCCTTGCCGGACAGATCACCGTCCAGATCCTTGATGATCTTGACCAGACCGCTGGTGGTGGTGTTGCTGCCGCCGTAGCTGGAGACCACCATAAAGTCGATATTGCAGGGGATGCTCACAGCCCGCATCAGATCGGCCATAAAGACCACCGAGCCCTTGAGGATGGACACCAGCACCAGATTTTTACCGGCATAATCCCGGCTGATCTGAGCGCCCAGCTCTGCCACCTTGGCCTTCAGCTGCTCTTCTCTGACCAGAACGGTCTTGATATCATCGTGCATACTCATTTGTTTTTTCCTCCTGTGTTTCGATCTCTGCATCCAAGTGCAGGATCCATCTGCTTTCCGTGTCCGGTGCAAGGCCATCGGCAAAGCCTTCTCCACACACCCATAAAATTTCGCTTCCGCTGGCAAGCAGCGGCAGCGTATCCCGCAGTTCGTTCGGGACGCCGACCTCGTTCATCCACTTTCGCAGCGGTTTGCTCAAGCCCCGCCCCGCAGGCCGGAAGCGGTCTCCCGGCTGTCGGGCACGCAGCACAAGGCCAGTGTACAACGTAGTTATTCTAGCATAATCCGCCCGATTTTTTAAGTCTTTTTTATGAACGACTTGTATTTTTTCTTCAAAATCGGCTCTTAACAGCTCCGCAGTCCCCTTCCAGCCCCCACGCAGCCGGAATTCCGGCTGTTTTTCGGGCAAAAAGGGCACTTGCTGCGGCGCGCTCTCCAGCTGCCAGGGTAGCGCATCCGGCAGCATTTCCTGCCGCAGACAGCCGTTCCCAGCGCAAAAACGTACCTGTCCGGTCAGCTGTACTGCACCGCTGCCCTGCCGCACCACGGCACACAGCAGCTGCACATATTTTTCCTCTGCGTCCCGCACCGGAGCCACAAGGCTGTGCAGCGCAGTTTCCAGCAGCAGCGGGTCTGCCGCCTGCAAGGGTATCAGCTGCCACGCCGGTTCTGCGCCGGGCAGGCGTGCCGCTGCCAGAAGCCTTGCAGCCCCGGCGGCAAGATAGGCATCCACCCGCGCGGCCTTTTCACAGAACCGCGCCAGATTCTGCACTGCCGCCGCGTTGGTGCTTTCCAGCGCAGGCAGGGCGCTGTGGCGCAGACGGTTGCGGGCGTAGGCGTCGGTGTCGTTGGTCTCGTCGGTGACCCACGGCTGTCCTGCAGCCCGGCAGACGGCCTCGGTCTCGGCGCGGCTCAGGCAGAGCAGCGGGCGCAGGTAGCATCCGCGCCTTGGCCGGATGCAGCCCGCACCGTGCAGACCGGTGCCGCGCGCCAGCCGCAGCAGCAGCGTTTCGGCTTGGTCATTTGCAGTATGGGCCGTAGCGATGGCATCTATCCCCTGCCCTTGCAGCTGCGCAAAAGCCGTGTAACGCAGACGGCGCGCCCAGTCCTCCCCGGCGTGTGCCGGGGGCGAGGCCAGCTCTGCCGCATGGAACACCCGCAGCGGCACGCCCAGGCGGGCGCATTCCGCCCGCACAAAGGCCTCGTCCCGGTCGGCGCTCTGCCCGCGCAGACCGTGGTTCACATGGCAGGCAGAAAGCGTATAGCCGAACCTCGGCTGCAATTGCCGCAGCAAGAGCAGCAGCGCCATGCTGTCCGCGCCGCCGGAGACTGCCGCCGCCAGATGCTGCGGTGCGCCGGGCTGCAAAAGCCCCTCCCGGATGCAGAAATCCTCCACCCGGGCAAGAATCGCGGTATCCATCAGCGCTTGAAGTCCACATCCATAAAGCGGGTGTGGGCACCATCCCAGCCCAACGGCACGGTGCTGGTCTCGCCGTGACGGTTCTTTGCCACGATACACTCGGCGGTATCGGCATCCACCTCGGCACCATCCGGGTTCTGGCTGGCGTAGTAGGAATCGCGGTACAAGAACAGAACGCAGTCTGCGTCCTGCTCGATGGAACCGGAGTCGCGCAGGTCCGAAAGCTGCGGGCGGTGGCTGGAGTTGTTGCCCTGCTTTTCTACCGCACGGGACAGCTGGCTCAGCGCGATGATGGGCACATTTAGCTCCTTAGCCATGATCTTCAGGTTTCGGGTGATGGAGCTGATCTCCTGCACACGGTTCTCGCTGCGCTGGCCGGTGGTCATCAGCTGTAAATAGTCGATAACGATCAGGCCCACGTTGGGGCGGGCAGGGTCCTGATTCACCCGGCGGATCTTGGCCTTCATCTCGGTGATGGTGATACCGGAGGTGTCGTCCATATAGATCGGTGCATCGTGCAGTTTTTCAGTTGCCAGCGCCAGATACTCCCAGTCCTCGGCGCGCAGCGCACCGGTACGGAAAGCCTGACTGTCGATACCGGCCTCCGACGAGAGGATACGGTTGGTCAGCTGCTCCTTGGTCATTTCCAGACTGAAGATGGCCACCGGCACCTTTTGCTGCATGGCCACGCGGGTGGCGATGTTCAGTGCAAAACTGGTCTTGCCCATACCGGGACGGGCTGCCAGAATGACCAGATCACCGCGGCCAAGGCCGGTAAGCACGGTGTCCAGCAGACGGAAACCGGTGGGGATGCCCTTGTACTTATCCGCATCCGGGCCGCTGATCTTTTGCAGGTTGGTCAGCGTTTCCACCATGCTGGACGAAAGCGGGGTCAGGGCGCTGGAATCGCGGCCGGAGCGGATCTCGTAGATGCGCTGCTCTGCGTTTTCCAGCAGAAGGTCGGCGTCCGGCTCGTCTCCGGCGTCCTGCAAAATGTCCTTGGCTACCCCCATCAGCTGGCGCACCAGATATTTTTCCTGCACGATCTGGGCATAAGCCTTTACGTTGGAGATGCTGGGCACCGTTTCTGCCAGACCGGTCAGGTAGATTTTGGCCTCGTCTGCGCTGGGGAACACACCATCGGACACCACTGCATCCAGCAGGGTGACAAAATCAATGGTCTGGTCGTTGGTAAACAGGCGCAGCATCTCGGTCCAGATCTGGGCGTTCTGCCGGGTGTAGAACATTTCCGGCTTGAGGATCTCCACAAGATCGGTCAGGGTGTCGGGCTTGAGCAGCACCGCACCCAGCACGCTCTGCTCTGCCTGCATATTGTAGGGCAGATTGATGCCCACGCTCTCCAGATTCAGTTCATTGGAATAACGTCGTTCGTTCGGCATAGTAGTTTGTCCTTATCCAAAATCCAAAGCATCCTGTAAAGCCAAAAAGCGCCCCCTGCTGTGAGGGGGCGCAAACGGCACACAGATCAGGCCTGTTCCACTTCCACCTGGATCTTGAAGGAAGCCACGACGCCAACGTACAGACGGACTTTGCCGTTGAACACACCGGCATCCTTGATGTCCTTGGTCTCCAGCTCGATCTTCTTTTTGTCGATGGGTGCACCTGCCAGCGCAGCCAGTTCCTCGGCAACTTCCTTGCCGGTCACCTTGCCGTGCAGACGGCCGGATGCGCCGCCCTTGGCCTTGATGGTCACGGTCTTGCCTTCGATCTTGGCAGCCAGAGCCTTGGCGGCTGCCACGTTCTCAGCCTCGTGGAAATCGGCTGCGGCCTCCTTGCCGCGGGCCATGTTCACAGCGCTGGCATCCGCCACAGCGGCCAGCTTGCGCGGGAACAGGTAGTTGCGGGCGTAGCCGTCGGAGACCTCGTGGATCTCGTCCTTCTTGCCAATGCCCTTGATATCCTGCTTCAGAATCACTTTCATGATAGTATCCCTCACTTCTCACCGGAAAACCGGTGCAGTCTTATGGTAATAGTATAGCGCATTTGTCGTTTTTGGGCAAGAGGAAGCGGGGCATTTACGCCAGCTCCTTTGCGGCCACGTCCAGCGCTACCTCAATGACCTTGTCCATATCGTAGTACTTGTACTCGCCCAGACGTCCGCCGAAGATCACGTCCGGCTCGGCATCGGCCAGTGCCTTATACTGCGCATACAGAGCGCCGTTCTTCTCATCGTTGACGGGATAGTAGGGTTCATCGCCCTTTTTCCACTCGGCGCTGTACTCCCGGCTGATGACGGTCTTGGGCTGGGTGCCGAACTCGAAATGCTTGTGCTCGATGATGCGGGTATAAGGGGTCTCGGCGTCGGTGTAGTTGACCACCGCGTTGCCCTGATAGTTGTCGGTGTCCAGCACCTCGGTCTCAAAGCGGACGCTGCGGTACTGCAAAGCACCCAGACGGTAGCCGAAGTAGGCGTCCACCGGGCCGGTATAGACCACCTTCTCAGCCAGTGCGTCCAGCGCAGCCTTGTCGGCCAGATAATCCACGTTCAGGCGCACCTCGGTACCGGCCAGCATCTTTTCCACCATGGCGGTGTAACCGCCATTTGGGATGCCCTGATACAGGGCGTTGAAGTAGTTGTCGTCGTAGGTAAAGCGCACCGGCAGGCGCTTGATGATAAAGGCGGGCAGTTCGGTGCAGGGACGTCCCCACTGCTTGCCGGTGTAGCCCTTAATGAGCTTTTCGTAGATATCGGTGCCCACAAGGCTGATGGCCTGCTCTTCGAGGTTCTGTGGGTCGGTAATGCCCGTAGCGGCTTTCTGCTCTTCGATCTTGGCCTTGGCTTCGGCAGGAGTCACAACACCCCACATCTTGTTGAAGGTGTTCATGTTGAAGGGCAGGTTGTAGATCTGGCCGTGGTAGTTGGCCACCGGGCTGTTGGTGTAGCGGTTGAACTCTGCAAACTGGTTCACATACTGCCACACAGCCTTGTTGTTGGTGTGGAAGATATGCGCACCGTAGCGGTGCACGTTGATGCCCTCCACAGCTTCGGTGTAGATATTGCCCGCGATATGGTCGCGCTTATCGATGACCAGACACTTTTTGCCTGCCTTTTTGGCCTCGTGGGCAAACACGGCACCGAACAGACCGGCACCAACGATGAGATAATCGTACTGTTTCATGCTTTTATTCCCCTTTTGCCGGTCGTGCTTCCGGCGTAGTCTTTTTCTGGGAGAGATAATATTGGTCGATGGCATCCTGAATGCGGCTGCGTGCCGCCTGCGGGGTGATATGCTTCAGCTGCGCTGCTGCCATGGTCTGATGGCCGCCGCCGCCCAGCGACTCCATGATCACCTGCACATTCACGGCACCCATGCTGCGGGCAGAGACGTTTACGCCGTTGCCCACCTGCACTGCCACAAAGCTGGCGTCCACGCCCTGAATGCGCAGCAGGTCATTGGCAGCCTGCGCAATGGCGACCCGGGCTTCCGGAGCCACTTCGCCGCCAATGGAGATGGCACAGTTTTTGTACATCTGTGCCTTTTCCACCAGATCGGCCTTGGCGTTGTACTCCACCATGGTCACATCGAACAACCGGCGCACCCGCTCAGTCTCTGCGCCGTAGCGGCGCAGAGCGGCAGCGGCTTCAAAGGTGCGCACACCGGTGTGCAGGGTAAAGTCCTGCGTATCCAGCAGAATGCCGGCAAGCAGACCTTCGGCCTCCACGCGGTTGGGCTTGTCGTCCCGCTCGCCCACATACTGCAGCAGCTCGGTGACCAGCTCGCTGGCCGAGGAGGAATAGGGCTCGTGGCAGACCAGCGCCGGGTTTTCGATGTAGCCCACGCCCTTGCGGTGGTGGTCGATGACGGCCACCTTGCCGCATTTTTCCAGAATGTCCTTGCTTTCCACAAGACCCGCTTGATATGTATCCACCACGATACACAGGGTGCGCTTAGAAATGATGGGCAGGGCGTCCTTGGGGTCGATGAAGTCATCCTTCTGCCCCGCCTTGCACAGCGCATCGATCAGGCTGGCCGCCAGCGTAGCGTCTCGCCGGACGGCGATGACCGCCGGCACATCGCAGATCTTACAAATGCGCAGCACACCCTCTGCTGCGCCGATGGCATCCAGATCGCTCATGCGGTGACCCATGATGACCACATGGTCGGCCTCCTTGATCAGCTTGACCAGCTGGTCGGCCACAAGGCGGCTGCGCACCTTACTGCGCTTTTCCACGCCGTGGCTCACGCCGCCATAGAAGGTAAAGCCGTCCAGCGTCATCTCAGCGGCCTGATCGCCGCCGCGTCCCTGCGCCATATCCAGTGCGTGCTCGGCCATATCCTGCGCCTCCCGCAGGGTGCGCGCGCCGCGTCCGATACCAATGGACATTGAAAGGCTCACACTGGGGTCCAGTGCGCGGATCTTATCCAGCACGTCGTAGCCGCGGTTGGCGAACTGCTCCAGCTGGCGCTCCTCCACCACTGCGATGTAGCGGCCGCCGCTGCCTACCCGGCGCAGAAAGCCGCTGCCGCGCCCGATCATCTCCTCCAGAATGCGGTTGACGCCCTCCAGCAGGCGGGCGCGCTCGCTGTCCATCAGATCCCCGAACACATCATCGTAGCCGTCCAGCTGAAAGGCAAGATATCCCGGACGGCTGGCCTTGTACTCTGCCTCGATGCGGCGCAGCTCGGTCTCCTCGTTCAGCACCAGCAGGGTCATGCTTTCGGCTTCGCCGGGCACGGTGGAACTGTGCACGCTCCAGTAGCCGTCGGCAAGGGTCAGCAGCTGTCCCTCACGCTTGCGGCACAGCTGCAGATCCAGCCCGGGCAGAAGCTTCTGCACCCGGCTGGCCAGCACATCCTGCCCGCCCAGCAGGCGGGTGCGGAACTGGCTGTTGTACCACAGCACCGTCTCGCCGGAGAGCAGCGCCGCAGGCTGGGAAAGGGGCTCCAGACTGAACTGCACCTTGGATTTTTCAAAGGTGGTGCCGCTTGTCCAGCGCACCACCCAGCTGCGCAGCTTGCAGCGGAACAGGGTTGCCCCTATGCCCCACAGCACCACCAGCACAGCCAGCAGCGGCCATGCCATGGGGCGCTGCACCAGCAGTGCCAGCAGCAAAAGGCCGCACAGCACCGCCAGACTGGCCGTGAGCATTTCCAGTGTCCATCTTGGTTTACGTTTCATTGGTTTTTTGCCTCCTCAGACGCTGCACCGCCTTGCGGTGCGCCCGGGTCAGACCTCCATCAGGATCGGCAGGATCATCGGGCTGCGCTTGGTGCGCCGGTAGATATAACTGCTCAGCGCCTCACGCACACGGGTCTTTACGCTGTTCCAGTCCCGGACGTGCTCGTCCACACAGCGCTCCAGCGCATTTTCCACAATGCTTTGGGCACCGTCCATCAGGCTCTCGTTCTCGCGCACATACACAAAGCCCCGGCTTACCAGATCCGGCCCGGCCAGCACCTTGCCGGTCTTGCTGTCCACGGTAGCCACGATGATGACAAGGCCATCCTCAGAGAGGTGCTTGCGGTCCCGCAGCACCACATTGCCCACATCGCCCACGCCAAGGCCGTCCACCATGACGGCACCGGCGGTCACCGGCTCACCCAGCTTCATCTCGTCCTGCGAGAGGATAACGTTGGAGCCGTTTTCTGCAATGAGGATATTGCTGGTGGGGATGCCCAGACTTGCAGCGGTGAGGGCGTGCTTTTTCAGCTGCTTATACTCGCCGTGCACGGGCAGGAAATACTTGGGTTTGGTCAGGGTGAGCATCAGCTTCTGCTCCTCCTGACAGGCGTGGCCGGAAACGTGCACATCGTACATACTCTCGTAGATGACCTCTGCGCCCAGCAGCAGCAGACCGTTGACGATCTTGGTCACGCTCTTTTCGTTGCCGGGGATGGGGTTGGCGGAGATGATGATGAAGTCGCCGGGGCCCACACGCACCTGACGGTGGCTGCAGGAGGCCATACGGCTCAGCGCGCTCAGAGGCTCGCCCTGACTGCCGGTAGTCACCAGCACCACCTGCTCCGGCGGGTACTGGTTCAGCTCGTCCACGCTGATCAGGGTGCCCTCCGGGATGTGCATATAGCCCAGTTCCTGCGCCATGGCGGTGTTGTTGACCATGCTGCGTCCGCTGAAGGCCACCTTGCGGCCATCCTCCACAGCCAGATCAATGATCTGCTGCACGCGGTAGATGTTGGACGCAAAGGTCGCAATGATGATGCGCTTATTGCGGGCGCGGGCAAACAGGCTGCGCACACCGGCAGCCACCTTCTGCTCGGTGGCGGTAAAGCCCGGGCGCTCCGCGTTGGTGGAGTCGCTCAGCAAGGCCAGCACACCGCGCTGCCCGTACTCGGACAGAGTGGACAGGTCGGTCACGCCGCAGGCCAGCGGGGTGTAGTCGATCTTAAAGTCGCCGGTCTGGATGATGGTACCGGCAGGGCTGTCGATGGCAAAGGCCACAGCATCCGGGATAGAGTGGTTCACATGGATGGGCTCCACGGTAAAGCAGCCCAGCTTGATCTTCTGCCGGGGCACGATCTCCACAAACTTGGTCTTACCGGCAAGGCCGAACTCCTCCAGCTTGTTTTTGATCAGGCCGCAGGTCAGGCGGGTGCCGTACACCGGCAGGCTGAACTTCTGCAGCAGATAGGGAATGCTGCCAATGTGGTCCTCGTGGCCGTGGGTGATGAGCAGACCCTTGATCTTATCCTTGTTCTGCACCACAAAGGTGAAGTCCGGGATGACCATATCCACGCCGAACATCTCGCTGTCCGGGAACACCAGACCGCAGTCCACGATGATCATATCGCCGTTGCACTCGTAGACGGTCATGTTCTTGCCGACCTCGCCCAGACCGCCCAGCGGGTAGATATGGATGGGGGTCGCTGCCTCCTTGGGCTGCTGCGCACGGCGCGGGCGGCGGTTATAGTAGGGGCGGCGGGTAGTGGGACGGGTGTGCTTTTCCCCTGCGGGAACAGTGCCGTTTGCGGCAGCTGCCTTGGGCGCTGCCGGGGCTTTTGCACGGGGTGCGGGGTTATTTTCTTTTGTTTGAGCCATTCTTTACCTCCAGATTCAATTGCAGGTCAGGCCGCGCCCCCACCGGGGAGAGCAGCCGCACCTTGCACAGGGGAAGCACCTGAAACTGCATCGGCTTCCGGTTGATGCATCGTATAGAATTTATCGTTCAGCGTGCTTTTTGCGGCAGCGCTGTTGGTTCCGCAAGAGGTTCTTGGCCAGGTAAGTCCATCTGTTCGATGCGACCGTGGCGTTTCTGCCGGAACAGCCGGGCGCACGCCTTTAGTGCACCCCTATACGCATTTTGTTACGCTAAGTATAGTATCTCGCACCGGTTTTGTCAATTCCAAGGTTTGGCAAAACTGGGCCGGCGTATACATTGGCTCTTGACATCCCGGGCAAAATAGCGCTAAATAAAGGTATTCTATTCTATAAGGAGAACCCCATGAAACAGGTAGAGGTGTACACAGACGGCGCTTGCAGCGGCAACCCCGGCCCGGGCGGCTGGGGTGCGGTGCTGCGCTACCGCTTTGACGGCAAGGTGTACGAAAAGGAACTGAGCGGCGGCGACGCCAGCACCACCAACAACCGCATGGAGCTGACGGCCTTTATCGAGGCGCTGCGCCAGCTCAAGGAGCCCTGTGAGGTGCGGCTGTGCTCTGACAGCCAGTATGTCATCAACGGGCTGGAAAAGGGCTGGGCCAAGGGCTGGAAGCGCCGGGGCTGGAAAAAAGCCGACGGCTCCCCTGCCCTGAACCCGGACTTATGGGCACAGGCGCTGGAGCAGGAAGCACGGCACAAGATCACCTACGTCTGGGTAAAAGGCCACGCAGGCCACCCGGAAAACGAACGCTGCGACCAGCTGGCCGTAGCACAAAGCAAAGCACATGGCGGGAGGCAAGGAACATGAGCGACGCATTTTTGCCCGGCAACGGGTTCGACACCTACGAAACACAGGACAAAGTGCTTGTCAGCATGGACGGCTCCGTGGATTGCGGCGTTGCGGTGCGCATTTTGCAGCAGCAGGGCTTTGGCGTGGCCGGGGCTGTGGTGCAGCTGGCCGCTGACCAGAGCGCTTGGGCCGCAGCCGCGCGACAGGCTGCCGAGGCTCTTGGCATCGAGTGCATCGTACTGAAGGCAGAAGCACTGGCAGACCAGCCCGCCGAGGTGCTGGGCAGCGGCAACGATGCCCGGTTTGCCGCCCTGCTGACCGCTGCCGACAAGCTGGGCATCCAGTATATTGCCACCGGCCACCACGCCCGGGTGGAGCTGGGCAGCGACGGCGTGCACGCCGTCTGCCCAGCTGTGGACGCCGCACTGGACGAGAGTGCCGCACTGGCAGCGCTGCCGCAGGACACCCTTGCCCGTCTGCTGCTGCCCTTGGGCGAATTTACCGCCGCCGATGTGCAGGAGATGGCACAGGATTTTAAGGTGAACGGAACGGTCTGATCCAACCGCTTTCCACACAAAAAAGAAGCGCCGCATCTATACGATGCAGCGCTTCTTTTTTGCATACTTTAGTTCTGCGGGTGCACGATATCGCGCCAGTCCAGATCTCCGCGCTCCAAACCGTGGATCAGCACCTCGGCGGTGGCGATGTTGGTGGCCATGGGGATGTTGTGCACATCGCACAGGCGCAGCAGGGTCATCTCATTCGGCTCGCTGGGCTTTGCATTGATGGGGTCGCGGAAGAACAGCAGCAGGTCGATCTCGTTGCAGGCAATACGGGACGCGATCTGCTGGTCGCCGCCCTGCACACCGGCCAGAAAACGCTGTACCTGCAGGCCGGTGGCCTCGGAAATCAGTTTGCCGGTAGTGCCGGTCGCCACCAATTTATGCTGGCTCAGAATACGGCAGTACGCCGTGCAGAACTGAACCATCAGCTCCTTTTTGGAGTCATGCGCGATCAGGGCAATCGTCATCTGTAGATCTCTCCTCTATTGAAACATTTGTATATAAAACGCTTGATAAATTTCCTTTGTTATACATGATATCACAAACGCAACTCATTTACAACAGGTTTTTGGACACAATATTCAAATTTTCGTTCAAGTTCAGCACTTTGCACACAGCTGCGCTTTACTGCGCAAGCATTGCATCGTTGTTTTCTTCCTCTGTCACCCCTACGGGCGCGGTCGTCTGCTGCGGCTCTGCGGCTGCTGCATCGGTCTGTGCATCATTTGCAGCATCCGGAGCGGTCTGGGCGGCGGTATCTGCCGCTGCGGCGTCCTCCTGCACCACGGTGCGCGGGTCCACATAGGGGTCAACCTCCAGCGTGCCGTCCTTCATGGCAAAATAGGCGTTGGCGATATCCACCACCAGATCACCGGTACGGGCACCGTAGCCGCCGTACTCCACCGTAATGCCGATGGCGATCTCCGGGTCGTCTGCCGGGAGATAGGCGATCATTATGGCGTTCAGGTAGTGCTTGCCCGAAGCGTAGGTCTCGCTGCGCTGGGGGGTACCGGTCTTGCAGGCGATGGCAATGGGATAGCTGGAGATCTTGCCGCTGATGGTGCTGGGCACCAGTGTCATGCCCTGCCGCACCAGATCAAAGGTGTTGCCGTTGCCCTCAATGATATCCATCACCTCCGGCTGGGTCTCGCTGAGCACCTCGCCGGTGTTGGTATCCAGAATGGCCTTGACAAAATGGGTGCGGTAGCGCACGCCGTTGTTGGCCAGCGTGGCGGCGTAGGTAGCCAGCTGGATGGGGCTTACTACCGTGTTGCCCTGCCCGATGGCGGCCTGAATATCCAGCGATGAGGTGTAGTTTTTGTCTGTCTTTTTGGTCAGCCGTCCCACGGCCTCGTTTACCTCCACGCCGGTGCGCTGCCCAAGACCCAGCTTGTAGGCGTAGGCATCGTAGACGTCACTGGTCAGGCGGCGGCCCACGTCGTAGAAGAAGATGTTGCAGCTCCACTTGATGGCAGTGACCACGTCAATGTTGCCGCTGTGGCCGTGGCGGGTGCAGCGGGGGTGGTAGTCCTTATAATAGGTGTACACGCCGGTGCAGTTGACGGTAGAGTACTGGTTGATCAGGCCGCTGTCCAGCGCTGCCACCGCCACCGCGGGCTTAAAGGTGGAGCCGGGGGTGTACAGGCCCTGCAGCGCCCGGTTGAACAGGGGCAGGCTGGGGTCGGCGCTGTACTCGGAATAGTTGGTGGCGTACAGATTCTGGTCAAAGCTGGGGTAGTTTGCAGCCGCCAGCACGCTGCCGTCCTTTACGTCCAGCACCACCGCAGCGCCGGCGGCAGCTTTCATATCGCCGGTGTTGTACACCCGGTTGATCATGTCGATATTGTTGGCAAGGGCCTTGTCCACCGCCCGTTGAAAGTCGCTGTTGATGGTCAGCTGCACGGTATGCCCCGGCTCCGGCACGGTGGTGATCTTGGTGTCCACGATCACGCCGTCCGAATTGCGGGTGATGGTCTCCACGCCGTCCTTGCCGCGCAGCTCGTCCTCGTACACGGACTCAAGGCCGGAGATGCCGATCACATCGTTCATGTTATAGCCTTTTTCCTTGAGCGGATAGGTCACCTGACCGTTTTCGTCGGTCACCTTCCACTTTTCGGCGGTGATCTTGCCCACACGCCCCAGCACGGCGGGGAGGATATCTCCCTGCTCATAGCTGCGGGTGCTGGTCTCCACGATCTCCACGCCCGGCAGCGTGAGAGAGTGCTCCTTGATGGTAGCCACCGTCACCTGACTGACGTTTTCCGCCATGACAAAGTTGTTCACGTTGGAAAAGGCCTGCCGGTCCATCTCGTAATGGATGCCCGCCAGCACCCGCTGCCACGGCAGGGAGAAGCTTTCCAGATGGTTTTTCTCCACCAGCATCTCCATCACATCGTTGGCGGTGGCGTACTGCTGCAAGCCCAGCGTCTCCTTCATGTCAGCCAGCGTTTTCTGGTCGCTGGTGCTGTCGGCGCTGTCCGTAAAGGTATAGTTCCCGGCGGCATCCGGCTCGCTGATGAGCAGGGTGTCCAGCCATTTTTCATCGTTCTTGCGCAAAAGTTCCACGATCTGCTGCAGCATGGTGTCCAGATCCTGATCCCCCATCTGCAGCTTGTTCAGCACCACATTATAGCCGGTGCTGGTGGTGGCGATGCGCTTGCCGGTGCTGTCCACGATATTGCCGCGCGCGGCGGTGACCGTGAACTTATAATCCGTGGTGTTGGTGGCTTTTGCCTTGAAGCTATCCCCGTTGACCAGCTGCAGAAAGATCAGCCGGAAGGTGTACAGCCCCATGATGATGCAGGCCACTGCGATGAGCAGCAGCATCCGCCGCACCACGACCTTGCGTTCATTTTCGTTCATCTGGTTCTCCTTTTACGGGTTAGACCACACCGTTGTCGATCCTGAACCCGTCATGGATGCGCTGCACCAGCCAGAAGGCCAGCAGCGCCGCCGGGAGGGTCAGCACTGCACTGGGCAGTACAAAGGCAATGTACCGCAGCGCAGCGCCGGCATAGCCCGGCATATAATAGAAAAACAGCCAGTCCAGCGAGAGCACCAGCAGCGCCGTCATAGTATTTACGGCGGCAAAGTTGCCGGGGTTCACCTGCAGATACAGCTGCACCAGCACCGATACCCCAAAGCAGAGCAGCAGCAGTTCCAGCGCCAGCATACCCACCGTGCGCCCGGCGGCGTAGTCCCACAAAAGGCCGCCCACCGTGCCCAGCAGCGCCCCGGCGAACTCCCCTTCAAATACTGCCACCGCCAGACACAGCGGCAGCACCAGCAGCGGCTTTGCCTGCCCCAGCTGAAAAAGCCCGGGCGTGGTCTGCAACGCGGCGCACACAAACAGCGCCAGCACATAGCAGCCCCACTTCAGCAGCTGGCTACGGCTGCGCTTGCGGCGAGATTCCATAGCAGTGTGCCCTCCTTAGTACGCAGTAATGATAAAAACGTGCTTGGCGGTGCGGGGGTCGGCACCGGGGCGCACCACCGCAATGGAGGATTTGCCGCTGGCTTCCGGCACCACATCCTGCACCGTGCCCACCAGAAGATCCGGCGGGAACACCCCGCCCAGACCGGTGGTGATGACCTGATCGCCCGCACGGGTCTCGGTGCTGCGCTCCAGATTGGTCAGAGTGCACAGGCCGTCCGGCGCATAGGTGGTGTTGCCGTTCAGGATGCCGTTTTCCCGGGTGCGGGAGACCACGCCCGCCGCATTGAAGCTGGGGTGCAGGATGGTCATCACCTTGCAGCTGGTCGGGTCGGCTTCCACTACCATGCCCAGCAGATAGCCGCGGTCGCTGATGACGGCATTGTTCACCGCCACACCGTCTGCGGTGCCCTTGTCCAGCGTGAAACCGCCAAACTCGTCCAGCGGGTCGCGGCCAATGACAAAACCGGACACATAGGTGGCGTTGCTGTTCTTTTTCTGAATATTGGCCAGCGCCTTGTAGGCTTCGTTTTCAGCCTTGATACGGTCGTAGTCCACCATCTGCTGGCGCAGCTCGGCGTTTTCCGTTTCCAGCTGCTCGTTCTGCTCCATGACTTTGTCGATGCTGGTGTATTTTTCCCACACCGTACCTACGCCGCCGCTGACCACAGCCGCCGCCTTCTGGAAAGGGGTCAGGATCACGCCCAGCAGCTCCTGCGGGGCAGCGGTCAGGCGTCCGTTGGCACCGGCGTAGGCCATGATGCCCACCAGAAATACCGCCACGGCCACAAGGATCTTGAATTTCCAGGTATCAAAAAAATCTTTCAAAGGGTCCTTCCCTCCTGTCGGGATGCCCGCGTCCTACCGCAGGCCCTTGCATGAAAAAAGCGCGGACAGCCGTGCCATCCGCGCAAGATGCAGTGTTTGCAGCGGAAAAAACGCACAGCTGCTGTGTCTGAAACCTTTCCGCATTCTGAGCAGCACTCTCCCCAGAGAGCCGCTCTTACATATGTCCTCCATCGGTGTCCAGCACATCATGCAGCACGTCCACATGATCCAGCACCGCACCGGCACCCTTGGCCACGCAGTCCAGCGGATCCTCCGCAATATGCACATCAATACCGGTCTCGCTCTGGATCAGCTGATCCAGACCGCGCAGCAGAGCGCCGCCGCCGGTCAGGGTAATGCCGCGGTCGATGATATCCGCACTCAGCTCCGGCGGGGTGCGCTCCAGCGTCTCCTTGATGGCAGTGGTGATCTTGACCAGACACTCCAGCAGAGCGCCGCGCACATCCTCAGAGTGCACCACGATGTTCTTGGGCAGGCCGTCCACAAGGTTGCGGCCCTTGATCTCCATGGTCAGCTCCGGGTCCAGCACATAGGCAGAGCCGATCTCGATCTTGATCTGCTCGGCAGTGCGCTCACCGATGAGCAGGTTGTACTTGCGCTTGATGAAGGCGATGATGGCCTGATCGAACATATCACCGGCCATGCGTACGCTGCGGGAGGCCACGATGCCGCCCAGAGAGATGACGGCGATCTCCGCCGTGCCGCCGCCGATATCCACGATCATACTGCCGGTGGGCTCGCTGATGGGCAGGCCTGCACCGATGGCAGCAGCCATGGGCTCCTCAATCACAGACACCTGACGGGCACCGGCCTTCAGGGTAGCTTCGCGCACAGCGCGGCGTTCCACCTCGGTAACGCCGGAGGGGATGCAGATGACCACCCGGGGACGGGAGAACATACTGTTGCCGCAGGCCTTTTTGAGGAAGTTCTCCAGCATATTTGCGGTGATGTCGAAATCAGCGATGACGCCGTCCTTCAGGGGACGCACCGCCACGATGCTGCCGGGGGTACGGCCGATGACAGCCTTTGCCTCGCCGCCCACGCAGCGCACCTCATCGGTCTTGGTGTCCACCGCCACGACCGAGGGCTCACGCATGATGATGCCCTTGCCCTTCATGTAGACCAGAGTATTGGCAGTACCCAGATCAATGCCAACGTCCTTTGACAGAAAACTCATTGTTCCAAATCTCCTTACGATCGTTCCTTAAATCTATCCCAGAATGCCGGACAGTCTGCTGTAAACAGACCCTCCTGCGCAGAATAACACGGTTCTATTATAGCCGCAAGTGCTTCATTTCTCAAGCGTTTCGGCAAGTTTTCTATCATTTTTCCATTTTTCTCACAAAAAATGCGCCAGCAACTGTACGGTGCGGCTGACCGGCAGCCCCATAATGGTGTAGTAGTCGCCCTCGATGCGGTCCAGCCACAGGGCCGCGCGCCCCTGAATGGCATAGGCACCGGCCTTATCGTAAGGCTCCGGGGTGGCGGTGTAGAACGCGATTTCTTCCTCCCCCAGCGGGAAAAAGGTCACCTTGCAGCTGTCCACAAAATGCTCTGCCCTGTCCCCTTTTGCAATGCACACGCCGGTGTGCACCTGATGGGTCTTGCCGGAGAGGGCACGCAGCATCCGCTTGGCGTCCTCGGCATCGCGGGGCTTGCCGAACACGGTGCCGTCCACGTCCACCACCGTGTCGCAGCCGATGACAACGGCATCCGGGTGCTGCTTTGCCACCGCAAGGCACTTGCCGATGGCCAGCTGCTCCACCAGCTGCGCCGGGGTGGGTGCTGTGACGGCGCTCTCGTCAAAATCGCTGACGCAGACGGTGAAATCGGTGGTGTACAGGGAAAGCAGTTCCCGTCTGCGGGGGCTACCAGAGGCTAAGATCAAATGATTCATAAAACCCTCTCAGTCACCTGCGGTGACAGCTCTCCCGAAGGGGAGAGCTTTTTCCATCAATCAGTTTACTCTTCTAAATTTTTCCCTCTCGGGTGGCAATGCGAAGCATTGACGAAGAGGGTTATTTTCCGGTAGAGCCAAAGCCGCCCACACCGCGCTGGGTGTCGCCCAGCTCCTCGGCAGGCACAAAGGCAGCGGTATACACCGGGGCGATGCACAGCTGCGCTACCCGCTCGCCGGGCTGAATGGTATAAGCCTCGGCACCCAGATTGACCATGGGCACCTTCAGCTCGCCGCGGTAGTCGCTGTCCACCACACCCACGCCGTTGGCCATGCACAGGCCGTGCTTGATGGACAGGCCGCTGCGGGCGTACACCAGCGCCACACTATGGGCGCCGGGCAGCTCGATGGCAAGGCCGGTGGGCACCAGCACCCGCTGCATGGGGGCAACGGTCAGCGGTGCGTCCAGCACAGCGCACAGGTCAGCGGCAGCTGCGCCGGGGGTGGCATAGGCGGGCACTTTTGCCCGGGCATCCAGTACCTTATATTTTACAGTGATGGGTTCCATCGTATAACCTCGTTTCGTTTTTTCTGCTTTCGTCAGTTCGTTCCTTTAAAATACAGACCGCGGGTAAAATCGCCCTCAAAGGGGGCGTGGGTGCGGATGCTGTCCAATATCTGCGCCGCTTCCTCGCGGGATTCCAGCGTAAAGTAGGCCACGCCATAGTCCACCGCCAGTGCGCCGGGCTTATCACCCATGTAGATGGGCACCGGGTTATAGATGGTGCGCACCCCAAGGCCGCACCGCACCGGGAACTTTTTGGCCTTGCGGTCGGTCAGCACGCCGGTCTTATTGCAGTGGGCACAGTCATGGATATTTTGCAGCGGGCAAGCGCGGGTGAGCATCAGCGGCATATGACCGTAGATCATCACGCCGGTGGGCACCGGTTTACCGTTCCGGGTGGGCGCAATGGACGCAATATCGCTGTCTTTTACCTCCGGCAGGATGAGCAGGCTGGAAAGTCCCTGCTCTGCATAGAACTGTGCCGCCACATTGTTGGTGATGTTCAGTCCAAAGCCGCCGGTCATGGGCAGGCCGCGGCACAGCCGCAGATGGGCGATGTTACTGACCTCGTATCCGGCAAAGCCCGCGTCCTGCGTGGCAGCAATGCGGCGGGCAGTGTCCTGCTCCAGCGCACCGAACATGACCCGGGGCAGCTCCAGAAGGGTCTTTGCCCGCCACTCCCGGGGCACACGGTCGGCCTGCGCAATGGGCAGAATGAGATATTCCACCCCGTCAAGTGCCCGCTCCGGCACCTGTTCCCAGCGCTCGAACCGGGCACGCAGGGTGCGGCGGGGCGGCAGAGTGCGCTGCGGCAGGGCGGCGACGTGCTCCTCGGTGGTGGGCCAAGGACGCAGCGTCTCCCGCTTTTTGAGCAGGGCATCCAGTGCCTCCCGGCGCAGCTCGTTCACGGCACTGCCGGGGATGAACCACGGCCCGCCGTCCATTTCCACAGTGATCTTCTCCGCCGTAAAGGGGGTGCCGCCGGTCTTTGTCAGGCTGCGGTTCAGGCTCTCGGTAGGGTCGGTGCGGGCGGGCTGCGGCTCGGCATCCCCATAGGCAAAGGCCTTGTTGCCGTCGGCATCGGTAACGGTCAGCTTCTCGCCGCCCTCTTCGATCTCCAGTTTCATCTGCACCGGCACACGGGAGCGCTCGCGGCGGTAAAGCTCACGCAGCATGGGCAGGGTCTTTTTGGTCAGCTCGGCGTCAGCTTCGCTGCGCACACCGAACATGGTGCCGTCGATTTTTCCGTCCAGATAGCCGGAGGTGAAGCCGGAACGGCTGAAGGCGTTCTTCAGCAGGTCGCGGTCGTAGGCGCGGCCCTCGCGGCCTGCCAGACAGGCACTGACCGCCGCTGCCACATACTCCGGCGTGCGGAGACGACCCTCGATTTTTGCCGATGCTACGCCAATCGCCTGCAGCTTGTCCAGCTTATCGATGGCGGAGTTGTCCTTAAGGGAGAGGTGATGCAGCCGCCCGGGCTTGCCCTCCGGCAGGGCGTTGGCCTCAAAGGGCAGACGGCAGGGGCCCGCACAGGAGCCCCGGTTGCCGCTGCGCCCGCCCAGAAAGGCGGACATATAGCACTGGCCGCTCACGCTCATGCACAGCGCACCGTGGATGAAGCACTCGGTCTCAATGCCGCAGTGCTTTGTGATGTGCTCCACCTCGGGCAGGCTCAGCTCACGCGCCAGCACCACCCGGGTAAAGCCCAGCTCCTTCAGCTCCAGTGCCCCCTGCAGGGTGTGGACGCTCATCTGAGTGGAGCCGTGCCGGGGCAGCTGCGGGGCGATTTTACCAATTAAAGTAGCCACTGCCAGATCCTGACAGATGACTGCATCCGCGCCGCTGGCTGCTACTGCGCGGATAGCCTGCTCCAGCGCAGGCAGCTCGGTGCCATACACGGTCGTATTCAGCGCAACGTGCACCGCCACGCCCCGGGCGTGGCAGAAGCGCACGGCTTCCTGCAGACTGTCTGCGTCAAAGTTGCCGGCACCCGTGCGGGCGTTGAAGCCCGAAAAGCCCAGATATACTGCGTCTGCGCCGCTGAACACCGCAGCGCGGAGCATTTCTTCACTGCCCACCGGGGCTAAGATCTCGATCCTTGCCATAGTTCTCCTTCTGACTTCTATTTATATAAGGTACGTTCAGTTGGTCTCGTCTGTCTGCGCACTGTCTGCCGCCGGGGCTTCCGGGGCGGGCTGCTCCTGTGCAGTCTCTGCCGCAGCGCGGGCGGCGCGCTCCTCCCGGCGGGTCTCGCGCTGGCGCTCCTTGGCCAGCTGCTCCCGCAGGGCGGCAGCTTCCCGGCGCAGCACGGCGTTTTCCGCCAGTGCCTTGTCCTCAGCCAGCTTTGCCCGGGCTGCATCTGCAATGTAGTCCTGAATCTGGCTGCGCATATTCTCGGCGCTGCCGGTGCTCTTGCGGTATTCGTCCAGATAATCCATCGCGCAGAACACCGCCGCCTTGGTCACCGAGAGGTTATCGTTGGTGTCCAGCAGCTTTGTGATGTCCTCGTCCAGCTTTTTGGCAAGACCCAGGATGTATTTTTCCGAATCTGTGGTGGCGATGGCATACGGTGTGCCCGCGATGTTGACCCTTACCTTGTTTACCATGGTGTTTTCCCCTTTTTTATCCTGTATCTGTACGGCGCAAGGCCGTTTGTTCTGCATCTTACCGGGATTCGGTATCGTTCCCGGTAACGTTTCGGCATTTGAAAACGTTTCGATGGAGTTTCCCGCCCCATTACTGCCGGAATTACTCCCCGAAAAACGTTTCGCGGTTCAGTTCTACCTTCTATTATAATATAAATACGCCGCAAGAAAAAGTGGAATTTTTGAAATTTCGGCATATTTGTCAGAAAGTGGCCTGAAAAAATAGCAGTTACGGAAAAAAAGCGCCTAGTTCCTTGCATTTATAAATCGTTCATATTATAATAGCGGTGTTATGTTGGCAGCCGGGCGAAAGAGGGAACGTTTCTGCTGCTATTATCTACTCAATTATTTTAGCAAAGCAAACGCTTATGCGGATAGGAGCACACTATGACATCAAAAGAATTTGGCAAAATTCTTCAGGACAAGCTCACCAGTGAGTACGGTGTGGAGCTGAATGTTGCCTCCAACCAGCAGATCTACCGCTCTCTGGCTCTGATCTGCCGTCAGATGATGAGCGAGAACCACAAAAAGTTCCAGTCCAAGGCTATCGGCACCGGCACCAAGCAGGTCTACTACCTCTGCATGGAGTTTTTGATGGGCCGCAGCCTGAAGATGAGCCTGTTCAATCTGGGTCTGGACGAGGTTGCCAAGAAGGCACTGGCTGACGCCGACATCAATCTGGACAGCATTTTTGAGGAAGAGCCTGATGCAGGTCTGGGCAACGGCGGCTTGGGCCGCTTGGCTGCCTGCTATCTGGACGGCATGGCCACCACCGATATCTGCGGCACCGGCTACTCCATCCTGTACGAGTACGGCATCTTCAAGCAGAAGATCGTGGACGGCTGGCAGCAGGAGCGCGCCGACAACTGGCTGCCCGGCGGTCAGGTGTGGCTGAAGAGCCACCCGGATCAGGCTGTGGAGATCCGCTTTGACGGCGAGATCCACGAGAACTGGGACAACGGCTTCCACTACATCCAGCACACCAACTACAACAGTGTCATGGCTATCCCCTCCGATATGTATGTGCAGGGCTACGACGGAAAGGGCGTTGCAAAGCTGCGTCTGTGGCAGGCAAAGGCCCCGGACTTTGATATGTCCAGCTTCTCTCTGGGCAACTACAACACCGCTATGAGCAAGAACGCCAACGCCGAGCTCATCTCCAAGGTGCTGTACCCCAACGATAACCACGTTGAGGGCAAGATCCTGCGCCTGCGTCAGCAGTACTTCCTGTCCGCTGCTTCTATCGGCGATATCGTGCAGAACCACCTGTCCAGCTACGCTACGTTGGAGAACCTGCCCGACAAGGTCGCCATCCAGCTGAACGACACCCACCCCACGCTGGCCATCCCCGAGATGATGCGCATCCTGCTGGATGAGTGCGGCTTTGACTGGGACAAGGCCTTCAGCATCTGCCAGAAGGTGTTCTCCTACACCAACCACACCGTTATGGCCGAGGCTCTGGAGAAGTGGAACGTGGACATCTTCAAGATGACCCTGCCCCGCATCTACCAGATCGTGGTGGAGATGGACCGCCGCGCCCGCGAAGAGCTGGCAAAGGCCTTCCCCGGCGATCAGGGCAAGATCGACTACATGGCACTGATCGGCGACAATCAGGTGCGCATGGCCAACATCTGCGCCTACACCGCCAACAGCATCAACGGCGTTTCCAAGCTGCACAGCGAGATCATCAAGGAAAGCGTTTTCCACGATTACTACCTGTTCAAGCCCAACGCCTTCAAGAACGTGACCAACGGCATTGCATACCGCCGCTGGCTGCTGGCCTCTAACCCCGGTCTGTGCAAGCTGCTGGACGAGACCATCGGCGACGGCTACAAGCACGATGCTTCCGATCTGACCAAGCTGAACAAGTACGCCGACGACAAGACCGTGCTGAAGAAGCTGAACGAGATCAAGCTGGCCAACAAGAAGGACTTTGCAAGCTATCTGGCAAAGAGCACCGGTCAGGTCATCGACCCCAATTCCATCTTTGACTGCCAGGTCAAGCGTATGCACGAGTACAAGCGCCAGCACCTGAATGCGCTGAACATCGCTGCACAGTACCTGTACCTGAAGGAGAACCCCAACGCCGACTTCATCCCCAAGACCTACATCTTCGGCGCAAAGGCTGCTCCCGGCTACTACATGGCAAAGCAGATGATCCGCATGATCTGCAAGCTGGGCGACCTGATCAACAACGACCCCGCCGTGCGTGAGAAGCTGCGCGTGGTGTATCTGGAGGAGTATTGTGTCTCCCTGAGCGAGCACCTGATGCCCGCTGCCGAGGTCTCTGAGCAGATCTCTCTGGCCGGCACCGAGGCTTCCGGTACCGGCAACATGAAGTTCATGCTGAACGGTGCCATCACGCTGGGCACTCTGGATGGTGCAAACGTGGAGATCGCCGATGCTGCCGGCAAGGAGAACGAGCTGATCTTCGGTATGCTGACCCCCGAGGTGAACAACCTGAAGCAAGTGGGCTACCACCCCAACGCCTTTATCATGGGCGACGACGTGGCCAACAGCGCCCTGAACTTCCTGGAGCGCGGCTGGAACGGTGAGAACTTCCACGAGGTCACCGAGAATCTGCGCAGCAGCGACCCGTACATGGTCATGGCAGACTTCAAGGACTACCGCCGTGCACAGGCCGACCTGCAGAAGCTGTATGCTGACCGCGAGACCTGGGCCCGCATGAGCCTGAAGAACATTGCCAACAGCGGCATCTTCAGCGCAGACCGCGCCGTGCTAGACTACGCCCGCGATATCTGGTACGCTTCCCCCGTGCCCATGGGCAAGTAATTTTCCCTTGTAAAACCGCAAAGCCCCGGTGGCATTTCGCCCGCCGGGGCTTTTTTGAGAAAGGACGATCTTTTTTGTCTTGTCTGTTCAACAGCTACGACCCCTACTTTAAGCAGCCCTTTGGTGCCGTGCGCGCCGGGCAGACCGTGCACCTGACCCTGTGCATCCCCGAGGAGCTGGGCTATGTGGACCCGCACCTTGTGCTGCAAAAGGAGGGCAAATACGATGTGCCCGTGCACTACCGCATGAAATTTGACGGCCAGACGCCCCACCAGAACCATTTTTCGGTGGATGTTGTGCTGGGCGACCCGGGCCTATACTTCTACTATTTTGATCTGTATACCGACTTCCGCCGCATCGTGCGCGGGGCAGACAACTGCGGCGTAGTCAGCTGGCAGGAGGGTGAAAGCTGGCAGATCACGGTCTACGAGCCGGATTTCCAGACGCCCGAATGCATCAAGGGCAAGGTGTTCTATCAGATCTTCCCGGACCGGTTCTGTGAGGGCATCGAGAACAAGCCCATGCCCTTCCCGGATCGGCTGTATCAGGCCGATAAGCACGCCGAGCCCTTCTGGCAGCCCAACGAGACCGGCGGCCACCTGAACGAGGACTACTTCGGCGGCGATTTGGAGGGCATCCGCATCAAGCTCCCCTACCTGCGGGAGATGGGCGTGGATTACCTGTACCTGAACCCCATCTTTGAGGCGCACTCCAACCACCGCTACAACACCGCCGACTACCTGAACGTGGACCCGCTGCTGGGCACCAACGAGGAGTTTGAGGTGCTCTGCCGCGAGGCTGCCAAGTACGGCATCGGCATCGTGCTGGACGGCGTGTTCAGCCACACCGGCTCGGACAGCCGGTACTTCAACCGCGAGGGCCGCTACGGCGAGGGCGGCGCTTACCGCGACCCCAACTCCCCCTACCGCAGCTGGTACGACTTTGACCCCAAGTACAAGGGCGGCTATCGCAGCTGGTGGGGCTTCGAGACCCTGCCGGAGGTCAACGAGGAGACCCCCTCCTTTGTGGAGTTCATCACCGGCGAGGGCGGCGTCATCGACACATGGCTGCGTCGAGGTGCTGCCGGTTTCCGTCTGGATGTGGCCGACGAGCTGCCGGACGAATTTATTGAGAAGATCCGCACCGCCGTCAAGCGGGTAAGCCCGGAAAAGTTTTTGCTGGGCGAGGTGTGGGAGGACGCCACCACCAAGTTCGGCTTTGACCACCGCCGCACCTACCTGCTGGGCAAGGGGCTGGACAGCGTGATGAACTACCCCTTCAAGAACTCCGTGCTGGATTTTGTCAAGGGCAAACCTGCCCAGCAGGCCGCCAACGAGATCCTTTCCATCTGCGAGCACTACCCTGCCCCTGCCATCAACACGGCACTGAACTTTTTGTCTACCCACGACACCGAGCGCGCTTTGACCGTGATCGCGGACGAGCCCGCCAACGGACGCGGCCGGGAGTGGCAGAGCGGCCGCAGCGTGACCGGCGAAGCCTACGAGGAAGGGATGCTGCGCCTGCGCATGGCCTATGCCATCATCTACACCCTGCCCGGCGTACCCTGCCTGTACTACGGCGACGAGATCGGGATGCAGGGCTACCGCGACCCCTTCAACCGCGCTTTCTTCTGCTGGGACAGTCACGAGGAGCGGCTGCGCCCGGTGCTGGCACAGCTGGCGCAGCTGCGCCACAGCTGCGAAGCCTTCCGCACCGGAGAGCTGCGGGTGCTGCGGGCTGAGGACGGCATCCTGCACTACCAGCGCATCGGCAAGACCGAGACTGCGGAGATCATCGTGAACCGCTCTGAGCACATCATCGTAGAGCCGCTGGCTTCCGGCAAGCACACCGAGGTGAACCCCATGGGCTTTACCATCGTGGTGGAAGAAAACGGCCACAACCCCAACCACAGCTACTACGATATCCAGTAAATCAATTTTTCGGGACAGCGAAATACCTTTTGGATGTTTTGCTGTCCCATTTTCATCCTTTCTTTTCCATTTTTGTCTATATTTTGTTTTCTGTGCAACGTTTCAGTAAAAAACTCTTGACCTTCCCCCAAGGGGATGCCGTCTAATAGCAGCATAAGGAGGTAACATACCATGCAGATCTCCCCCATTCTCTGGCTGGCTGCAGCCGTGGGCTTTCTGGCACTGGAGGCCAGCACCTTTAATATGACCTCCATCTGGTTTGCCATCGGCTCTGCCGCCGCATTGCTGTGCTGCGTGTTCACCGGGTCGTTCCGGGTGCAGGCGGTGGTCTTTCTGGTGGTAAGCATCCTGTGCCTTGCAGCCTTCCGCCCGCTGGCGGCAAAGCTGCGGCTCAAACATACCGCCACCAACGGCGACCGCAATCTGGGACGGGAGGCCACTGTGCTTTCCCCTGTCACCGCCGAAGTCCCCGGCCGGGTGCGGCTGGACGGCGTGGACTGGAACGCCCGCTGCGCCACCCCCGGCGACACCCTTGACCCCGGTGCGCTTTGCCGCGTTACCGAGATCCACAGCACCCTGCTCATCGTAGAGCCTGTTCTGACCGAAAGCCGTAACCCCCACACAACAACCTGACAAAGGAGATGCACTATGGTTCTGTTTTTTGTCATCCTTGCGCTTGTTTTTGTTCTGGTGCTGGTCATTGTTTCCAACATCGTCATCGTGCCGCAGTCCAAGGTATATGTCATTGAGCGGCTGGGCAGCTACTCCGATACATGGACTGCCGGCCTGCACGTCAAGATCCCCTTTATTGAGCGCATTGCCAAAAAGGTAAGCCTGAAGGAGCAAGTTGCAGACTTTCCCCCTCAGCCTGTGATCACCCGCGATAACGTGACCATGCAGATCGACACCGTGGTGTTCTTTCAGGTCATGGACGCAAAGCTGTACACCTACGGTGTCAACCAGCCCATTGCCGCCATCGAGAGCCTTTCTGCCACCACCCTGCGCAACATCATTGGTGAAATGGAGCTGGATCATACCCTGACCAGCCGCGATGTCATCAACGGCAAGATCACCGCTATCCTTGACGAAGCCACCGACAAGTGGGGCATCAAGGTGAACCGCGTGGAGGTGAAGAACATCATCCCGCCGCGGGAAATTCAGGAAGCCATGGAGAAGCAGATGAAGGCTGAACGCGAGAAGCGCGCCGTCATCCTGAAGGCAGACGGTGAAAAGCAGGCCGCCATTACCGCCGCCGAGGGCGAAAAGGAATCCGCCATCCTGCGCGCCGATGCCGTGAAGCAGCAGCGCATTCTGGAGGCCGAGGGCGAGGCACAGGCCATTCTGGCTGTGCAGAAGGCCAACGCCGATGCCATCCGTCTGCTGAACGAGGCCATGCCCAGCGACAAGGTGCTGGCCATCCGCAGCCTTGAAGCGCTGGCGAAGGTCGCCAACGGCAAGGCCACCAAGATCATCATCCCCTCTGAGCTGCAGAATCTGGGCGGCGTTGTGCCCAGCATCAAGGAGCTGATGACCGACCCGAAGGACGCCGAGTAAGCGCTCATCCACAAGCAGTAAACTAAAACAACTCCCGGTCACGTCAGCAGCGTGACCGGGAGTTGTTCTTTTGCGATCTATGCTTTATCCGGGGGATCACTTCTCCCCTTTTTCCTCGTTCTCCTGTGCCTGCTGTTCGCGGCGCAGTTCTTTAATGCGCTTTTTCTCGCTCTGGACATGGGGCCACGGCCATGAGAAGCCCTCGTTCTGCTTGCACCAGCGGGTAAGGGGGTAGAAGGCAAAGGCCAGACCAAAAATGTACAGCAGCGCGTACAGCAGGGCATCCAGCGTGACCAGAGCATCCAGTGCGCCGATCACCGCCACAACACAGCCCGCCTTTAAAAAGAACTGGCCGTTCTGACGGCAGTATTCCTCAAAGTTTTCGGCCTTGACCGCCCTGCGCCCCTGATCGCCCCACACGCGGGGATTTTTGATCACCGAAAAACCGTAAAAGGCCATCATCAGGCCAAGGGTAAGCTGAAAGCCAAAAAACATGGGTCATACCTCGTTTTTATCAGAATCAGTCCTCAAACAGGGGCTTCATAAAGGGCAAAAAGTCCAGCGTTGCAAAGTAATCGCGGGGGGTCTGGGCGCGGCGGATCAGCCGGTGAGAGCCGTCCTCGCACAGCAGCACCTCAGCGCAGTGCAGCTTGCCGTTGTAGTTGTAGCCCATAGCAGAGCCGTGGGCACCGGTATCGTGGATGTAAAGGATATCCCCGATGTCGATCTTGGGCAGCATCCGGTCAACGGCAAACTTGTCGTTATTCTCGCACAGACCGCCCACCACGTCGTACTTGTGGTCGCAGGGGGCGTTCTCCTTACCCAGCACGGTGATGTGGTGGTAAGCGCCGTACATGGCGGGGCGCATCAGGTTTGCGGCGCAGGCGTCCAGACCGATGTACTCCTTATAGATGTGCTTTTCGTGGATGACAGTGGACACCAGCGCGCCGTAGGGGCCGGTAGTAAAGCGGCCCATCTCGCTGAAGATGGCTACATCCCCCATGCCGGCAGGCACAAGGATCTCTTCAAACTTCTGGCGCACACCCTCGCCGATGGCCATGATGTCGTTCTCGGTCTGCTCCGGGCGGTAAGGGATGCCCACGCCGCCGGACAGGTTGATATAGCTGATATGCGCACCGGTAGCCTGCTGCACCCGGACAGCCAGCCGGAACAGGATGGCTGCCAGCTCCGGGTAGTAGGCGTCCGAGATGGTGTTGGATGCAAGGAACGCGTGGATGCCGAACTGCTTTGCGCCCTTCTGCATCAGCTTTTTATAGCTGTCGATCATCTGCTGCTCGGTCATGCCGTACTTGGCATCGCCGGGCTTGTCCATGACCTGAAAGCCCTCTTCGCTCTCGCCCAGCTGGAAGGTCCCGCCGGGGTTATAGCGGCAGAAGATCTCCTGCGGCACACCAGCCACCCGCTCCAGAAACTCCACCATGGTGGCATCGTCCAGATTGATGTAGGCGCCCAGCTCGTAAGCCTTCTTCATATCCTCCACAGGGGTCTGGTTGGAGGAGAACATGATGTCGTGGCCGGTAAAGCCGCAGACCTCGCTGAGCATCAGCTCGGTCAGGGAAGAGCAGTCCACGCCGCAGCCCTCCTCCTTGAGGATCTGCAGGATGACAGGGTTCGGCAACGCCTTGACCGCAAAATACTCCTTGAAGCCCTTGTTCCAGCTGAAGGCCTTGTTGATGCGGCGGACATTCTCCCGGATGCCCTTTTCGTCGTAGACGTGGAACGGCGTGGGCACATCCTCGATGATCTGCTGTGCCATCGCCTCGGTCAGAAACGGTTTCTTTTCCATAATAACATCCCTCTCGTTTTGCGCAGCCCGGCATATTCCGGTCTGCGGTCTATCCCATGCGGCCCAGTGCCGCAGTTCAAGCTGTTACAGTTTCAGGTTCTCCCGTGTGGGGGTAAAGGTGGGGATCATAGCCGCCAGCTGGCGCACCACGCCCTCATCGTTGTGGGCGGCAGCGGCTTCCAGCGCCTGCAGCTGCTCGTAGAACTCGGCCAGATCAATGGTGCGGGGGCTTGCCACAAAGATCTTGTTGTGCTGGGTGCGGCGCATCTTGTCCTGCTCCTCGTCCATCATCAGCTCTTCGTAAAGCTTTTCACCGGGGCGCAGGCCCACGATCTTGATCTCCATATTCACGCCCGGCTCGTAGCCGTAAAAACGGATGAGCTGCTTGGCCAGATCCATAATGCGCACCGGCTCGCCCATATCCAACACATAGATATTGCCGCTTTCGGCCAGCGCACCCGCCTGCAGCACCAGCTGGGCTGCTTCCGGGATGGTCATAAAGTAGCGCACGATGTTGGGGTCGGTCAGAGTGACCGGCCCGCCCTTTTTGATCTGCGCTTCAAACAGCGGGATAACGCTGCCGTGGCTGCCCAGCACGTTGCCGAACCGCACTGCCACACACTTCATATCCGTGTTGCCCGCAAATGTCTGGATGAGCATCTCGCAGATGCGCTTGGTGCAGCCCATGACGCTGGTGGGGTTCACGGCCTTATCGGTGGAAAGCTGCACAAAGCGCTCCACCCCGTGCTCGCTGGCACTGACCAGCAGGTTTTTGGTGCCCAGCACATTGTTTTTTACGGCCTCGGCGGGGCTTACCTCCATCAGCGGCACGTGCTTGTGCGCCGCTGCGTGGAACACCACCGTGGGGTGGTAGGTATCAAAAACCTCGTCCAGACGTTTTTTATCCCGAATGGAGCCGATCAGCACCGTGACCGGGATATCGCGGCCGTACTTCTGCTGCAGTTCCATCTGCAGCTCGTAGGCGCAGTTTTCGTAGATATCAAAGATGAGCAGCTTGCCGGGCTTGAAGCGCATGACCTGACGGCACAGCTCGCTGCCGATGGAGCCGCCGCCGCCCGTTACCAGCACCGTTTTACCGGTGAGGTAGCCGGAGATCTTGTCGGTATCCAGCGTGACCTCCTCGCGGGAGAGGAAGTCGGCGGGGTTCAGTTCACGGAACACCTCCTGCTGGGGTGCGCCGCTGCCCACCAGCTGTGGGTCACTGAGCAGCTGTACCGCGCAGTGGGTGCTGACGCACAGGTCGATGACATGGCTCAGCTTGCTGCCCTTTAAGGTTGGGATGGCAATGATGATGCTGTGGATGCCGTAGCGCGTGCACAGCTCCGGGATATCCTCCAGCGTGCCCTTGACCGGCACGCCGTGGATGGTCTGGTTCAGCTTTGCGGGGTCATCGTCCACCGCCACCACGGCGTGGCCGTATTCCTTGTTGGATTTGCACACGTTGATGGCCCATGCACCGGCTTCGCCCGCACCCACGATCAACACCGGGCGGTTGGGGTCCTTGGCGGGCACTTTGCGCATCCGCTCACCCAGCGGATGGTTCAAAAACAGCCGCCAAGCCAAGCGGCTGCCGCCGATGAACAAAAAGATGAGCACCGAGGCCATGCAGTTGGCGGAATTGAACAGCACACCGTGGATAAAACGGCGGTTCACCACATACACCACGGCGGTGGGCACGGCGATCATCCCGGCAAGGCGGATCAGATCCCGCTCGCCGGCGTACTTCCACAGCACCGAGTACAGCCCGCCCGCCAGAAAGCAGACGATATACACCGCCACGATCCACGGCAGGTTTTCGTACAGCAGGGCACGGTTGTGCGGCCACCACCCGGCCTCCACGGCACCGTCTGCCCGCAGCAGCAGGGCAAAATAAAAGCTGAATGCCACAATGGCTGCATCCAGCAGCACCAGCAGCGCACGGCGCAGCAGCACCTGCGGGGTATTCTTGGTTTTATCTTTCACTTACGATCCTCTTTTTCCCTCTCAGCGCCAAGGGTTTGCCCTGCGCTGCTTTTTCGGCAGTGTTCTCCCCCGGCAATGCCGGAAGGATACAACTACACGTTTGTATTATACTCACAATCCCCGCCTGTGTCCAGAAAATTTACGTTTTTATCACTTTCCCCTGTTTTTCCCGGTCTTTGCCTGCCGCAGCACCGCCCGCAGCTCCTCCCAAAGCCCCAGCGGCAGCGCCGCCAGTAAAAACACGATGGCCGTCACCATGCCGCCCACTGTCAGCACTGCCAGCTGTTCCCACAGCCCCTGTGCCGGAAAGCCCGTCAGCGCCCGGCGCACACCCCGCCCTGCCGCACCGGCGGCAGCCGCCGCCAGCAGCGGCGCACCCAGCCACCGCCGGAAGGCGTGCCCTGTGCCGCTGGAAAGCAGCAGCCGCCCGGTGTTGGCTGCGCAGGTGTAAAAGCTGGAAAGTAAGATCACCGTCAGAAAGCCCCGCATCCCGTACCGGGGCAGCAGCACCGCCACCCCGCCAATGCGCAGCACCGCGTCCCACACGCTGTACCGGAAAGCGGCTTTCTGCTCCCCGATGCCCTTCATGGCGCCGTCCACCATGCTTTCCAGATACATCAGCGGCATGGCCGGGGCAAGGGTTTCCAGATAGAACCCGGCCTCCGGGCTATGGTAGAGCAGCTGCGCCAGCGGCCTGCCCCACACCCAGAACAGCGTGCCCGCCAGCATGGAGAAGTATCCCGTAAGCCGCAGCATCCGGTCCAGCAGGGCGTTCAGCCGGGCGGTCTGCCCCTCTATATGCGCCTGCGTGATCTCCGGCATCAGCAAAACAGCCAGACTGCCCAGTAGCCCAAAGGGGAAATTGAGCAGCGGCAGCGCCATGCCCTTTAAGGTGCCGTACTGCTCCAGCGCAGCGGTGCGCCCGCCGGAAGCCCCCAGATACACCGCAAGGCAGGCGGGCACCAACATATTCTCGGCGGTGTGCAGCGCGCTGGAAAGCGCCCTGCCGCCCTCTACCGGCCACAGGATGTCCCACAGCCGCCGGGACACCTCCCTTGGCGGGCGCGGCGCTGTGCTGCCGAAGCAGCGTGCCGCCTCCCGCCGGTAAAACAGTGTCATCAGGGCGGTGGATACGGCCTCGCTCAAGGCGGTGGCAGCCAGCACCAGTGCACAGCGGCTGCCGTCCGGCCAGCCCTGCGTGCGGGAAAGCGCCCACACCACCGCGGCAATGCGCACCGTCTGCTCTGCCAGCTGGCTGAGCACGTTGGGTTCCACCCGCCGCCGCGCCAGAAAAAAGCCGCGCAGCACTGCCGAGACAGCCATCCATGGCAGTCCCAGCGCCGAGGTGCGCAGCGCGGCAGCGGCACGGACATCCCCCAGCCACCATTTTGCCGCAAGGCCTGCGGTGGCAAGCTGAGCGACCATGGCAAGCCCGCCCAGCGTAAGCCCTGCCAGCACCAGCCGCACCAGCATCCCGCGCGCAGCGGCTTTATCCCGGCTGAGCTCCTCGGTCAGCAGCCGGGCAGCGGCCACCGAGATGCCCGCCGTGGCCAACGTGACGAACAGCCCGTACACTGCCAGCACCAGCTGATACAGCCCCATACCCACCCCGCCCAAGGCGTTGGCCAGCCAGATGCGCAGCCCCATGCCTGCCAGCCGCAGCACCACGTCCGAGCCGGTAAGCAGCGCCGCGTTCTTAAAATAACTCTGCCGCACCCTGCACCTCCCCCTGCCCCGGAACGGGCGTTCACGGTTCAGCCTATGCAGCGGCTTTGCAAAACATGAGCGGCGCTATGGGTTGTTTCTGCGCACTTTTTATGGTATAGTTAACAGTGGTCAGGCAGGGCGCAAGCCCCCGCCTGTATTTTGAGCAAGGAGGAAGCGCACCGCCCGGGTCCTGCCCCTGCCGTGCGCGACAAAGAGAATGAGCGAAGAATGTACCCATGACTGCTCTAATTGCAGTGCAGCCTGTTCTTCCCGCGATGCCGCTCCGCAGCACGATGCCCCCAACCCCAACAGCAGTGTGAAAAAGGTCATCGGCGTTGTTTCCGGCAAGGGCGGCGTGGGCAAGAGCATGACCAGCGCTCTGCTGGCCTGTGCCATGGCCCGCCGCGGCTACCACTGTGGCATTCTGGATGCCGATATCACCGGCCCGTCCATCCCCAAGCTGTTCGGCATTCATGGCCGTGCCATGGCGGACGACAAGGGCTGCTGGCCCATCCAGAGCCGCATGGGCATTGATGTAATGAGCATCAATCTGCTGGTGGAGAACGAGGAAGACCCCGTTGTGTGGCGCGGCCCGGTCATTGCCGGTGCGGTCAAGCAGTTCTGGACCGATGTGGTCTGGAAGGATGTGGATTTCCTGTTCGTGGATATGCCCCCGGGCACCGGTGATGTACCCCTGACCGTGTTCCAGAGCCTGCCGGTGGATGGCATCGTTGTGGTGGCAAGCCCGCAGGAGCTGGTAAGCATGATCGTGGCAAAGGCCGTGAACATGGCCGAGATGATGAAGGTGCCCATGCTGGGCATCGTGGAGAACATGAGCTACATCGTCTGCCCGGACTGCGGCAAGCACATCAATGTGTTTGGCAACAGCCATGTGGACGAGGTGGCCGCAAAGCATCATCTGCCTGTGCTGGCCAAGTGCCCCATCGACCCCAAACTGGCAGAGCTTTCCGATGCCGGCATGATCGAGACCTATGGCGGCGAATTTTTGGAAGGTGCCGCAGACGCCTGCGAAAAGCTGCTGAAGAAGTAACTGCACCCCGCCCTGTGCCCGTTGCGACACAGGGCTTTTTGCTTAGATAAGCCCGCTGCCGTGCAAAAGACATTCTTTTCCGTGCGGCTTTGGGGCGGCAGCGCACTTTAAAAAACAAGGTTCGCGGCACATTCCGGCTTTTAATTTTCGTTTTGTGAAGCAGCTGTGACTTTTTATCTGTTTTTTTAAACAAATTCTGCTTTTTGCTATTGTAAAACCCACCGCAAAGCTTTATAATAATAAAGTAAGCATTGCCCGCCATTGCGGGCGTGCCGTGCAAGCATGGAGAACCGGAAGCGCCCGGCATCTGCAAGGATATACCCGCTGTGCGGCGGGCAGGGGCATTTCCGCTTTTTCAAATTTATAGAGTAATTGGGAAAAGGAGTATTCTATTATGCTGACGAATGAATACCTGAAGCGTGTTTACGAGGGTCTGGAAAAGCGCAACGCCAACGAGCCCGAGTTTTTGCAGGCTGTGCGCGAGGTGTTGGAGAGCATCCAGCCCGTTGTGGAAAAGCACCCCGAGTACGAGAAGGCCGGTCTGATCGAGCGCCTGGTGGAGCCGGAGCGCATCATCACCTTCCGTGTGCCTTGGGTGGACGATGCCGGTAAGGTGCAGGTGAACCGCGGCTACCGCGTGCAGTTCAACAGCGCCATCGGCCCCTACAAGGGCGGCCTGCGCTTCCATCCCTCTGTCAATCAGGGCATCCTGAAGTTCCTGGGCTTCGAGCAGACCTTCAAGAACAGCCTGACCACCCTGCCCATGGGCGGCGGCAAGGGCGGCTCTGACTTTGACCCCCACGGCAAGAGCGACATGGAAGTGATGCGCTTCTGCCAGAGCTTTATGACCGAGCTGTACCGCCACATCGGCCAGTTCGTGGACTGCCCCGCCGGTGATATCGGTGTCGGCGGCCGCGAGGTCGGCTATCTGTTCGGCCAGTACAAGCGCCTGACCAACAGCTTCCAGGGCGGTATGCTCACCGGCAAGGGCCTGACCTTTGGTGGTTCTCTGGCCCGTACCCAGGCTACCGGCTACGGCCTGTGCTACTTCACCGCTGAGGCCCTGAAGTGCATGCGGAACGACAGCCTCCAGGGCAAGACCGTAGTCATCTCCGGCTCCGGCAACGTGGCTATCTACGCCTGCGAAAAGGCGACCCAGATGGGCGCCAAGGTGGTTACCATGTCCGACTCCAACGGCTACGTCTACGACCCCAACGGCATCGATCTGGCTTACGTCAAGGATCTGAAGGAAGTGCGCCGCGGCCGTATCAAGGAGTACGCCGAGACCCACGCCGGTGCTACCTATGTGGCTGATTGCACCCAGGTTTGGACTGTCCCCTGCGACATCGCCCTGCCCTGCGCTACCCAGAACGAGATCAACAAGGAGTCTGCCGAGGCTCTGGTAAAGGGCGGCTGCACCGTGGTCTGCGAGGGCGCTAACATGCCCAGCACCCCGGAGGCCATCGAGGTCTACCTGTCCAACGGCATCCTGTACGGACCCGCAAAGGCTTCCAACGCAGGCGGCGTGGCTACCTCCGGTCTGGAGATGAGCCAGAACTCCGAGCGCCTGAGCTGGAGCTTTGAGGAAGTGGATGCCAAGCTGAAGGGCATCATGGAGGGCATCTTCCACGCTTCCTACGACGCTTCTGTGGCTGCCGGTTCTGAGGGCAACCTGATGGTCGGTGCAAACTGCGCCGGCTTCCTGAAGGTTGCTACCGCCATGATGGCACAGGGCATCACCTACTAAGTCATACTGCATCGTCCAAGAGCCGCGCCCGCAGGGGTGCGGCTCTTTTTTGGTATAATCCCGCCCCGCTCTGCCCACACTGGCAGTACCTTATGGCAGAAAGGGAGTTTTGTATGGACGAGCAGATGTTTTGTTTTCAGTGTGAGCAGGCGGCGGGCTGCACCGCCTGCACCGGCGCAGCGGGGGTGTGCGGCAAGTCGGCCGAGACAGCCGCCGCACAGGACCGGCTCACCGGGGCGCTCATCGCGTTTGCCGGGCAGCTCATCGCGGCGGGGCGCGGCCCGGCCCCGGAACAGGCCCGGCTGCTGATGCAGGGGCTGTTCACCACCATTACCAACGTGAACTTTGACCCCGCCGCCGTGGACGCGCTGACCCGCCGGGTGCACGACGCCAGCCCCGGCACCGGCCCGGACTACGACATGCAGGCCCTCTGGCGGGAACCGGATGCCGACCGGCGCAGCCTGAAATGCTTTGTGCTGTTCAGCCTGCGGGGCATGGCCGCCTACAACTACCACGCCCGGGTGCTGGGCCGCATCGACCCGGAGCTGGACCGGTTCTTCTGTACCGCCCTGCAGGCCGTGGGCGACCCCGGCCAGACCACCGACGCCCTGTGGCAGCTGGTGCAGGCCACAGGAGAAGCCAGCTACCGCTGCATGGAGCTGCTGGACGCGGCCAACACCGGCGCGTTTGGCGATCCGGAACCGGTGCAGGTGCCCCTGACCATTGAAAAGGGGCCGTTCATCGTGATTTCCGGCCACGACCTCTACGACGCACAGCAGCTGCTGGAACAGACTGCAGGCCGGGGCGTCAACGTCTACACCCACTCGGAGATGCTGCCCGCCCACGGCTACCCGGAGCTGAAGCGCCGCTACCCCCACCTCAAGGGCAACTTTGGCACCGCATGGCAGAACCAGCAGCGGGAGTTCGAGGACATCCCCGCGCCCATCCTGTTCACCACCAACTGCATCATGCCCCTGCGCGCCAGCTACGCCGACCGGGTGTTCACCACCTCGGTGGTGGCTTACCCCGGCGTGCCCCACATCGACGAAGGGCGCGACTTTTCCCCGGTGATCGAAAAGGCGCTGGAGCTGGGCGGCTACGCGCAGGACACCCTGCTACCCGGCCTGAACGGCGGCTCCACGGTGACCACCGGTTTTGCCCGCACCGCCGTGCTGCAGCACGCGGACGAGATCGTGCAGGCGGTGCGGGACGGTAAGCTGCGGCACTTCTTTCTGGTGGGCGGCTGCGACGGTACCCGGCCCAGCCGCCGCTACTACACCGAGTTTGCCCGCCTTACCCCGCCCGACACCATCCTGCTGACCCTGGCCTGCGGCAAGTTCCGCCTGAACGACCTGCCCCTTGGCACCGTGCCGGGCACCGGCCTGCCCCGCATCCTGGACGTGGGCCAGTGCAATGACGCCTACAGCGCCATCCGCATCGCATTGGCGCTGGCCGACGCCTTTGGCTGCGGCGTCAACGACCTGCCCCTCTCGCTGGTGCTGTGCTGGTTTGAGCAGAAGGCCGTGTGCATCCTCATCGCGCTGCTGGCGCTGGGCATCCGGAACATCCGGCTGGGGCCTACCCTGCCCCCGTTCCTCTCGCCGGGGGTGGTGCGCACCCTGCAGGAACGGTACGGCCTCAAGCCCATTGCCACCCCGGAAGCCGACCTGCAGGCCATTCTGGGCGGGTGAGGTTTCGTTTGGTTATTTTGCAACAAACCCGCAAATCAAAGCATTCCTGAGTCCTGAGTGTTCCGCATCACTCAGGGCAAATTCCTCCAAACCGCCGTACCCGCGTGCACAACGCCGGGTGCGGCGGTTTGGCTTGTATACCGCGCACAGCTGCGGGGGCTCGCGGCGTTTCGCACAAGAAGCGGCGCAATGTGTGTAGCATATTTGGTGCAGCTGTCACTTGAAGATTTTTCAGGAATCTGTATAATATCAGGTATCGGAACAAAGGCGTTCCGCAGGGGCATCCTATGCCCTTGCGGGGCGCTTTTTTCTTTTTGCAGGGGATAAAAAGCTGCGGAGGGTGCCGCAGCCCCCGGTAAGCAAACAAGTAAAAAGGATGGGAAAGACTATGGAAAACTTTACAGAGCAGAAAACCACCCTTGGTCTGTATGACCCACAGTTCGAGCACGATGCCTGCGGCATCGGCGCTGTGGTGGACATCAAGGGACGTAAAAGCCACCAGACGGTGGACGATGCACTGTCCATCGTGGAGCGGCTGGAGCACCGCGCCGGTAAGGACGCCGAGGGTAAGACCGGCGACGGCGTGGGCATCCTGCTGCAGATCAGCCACAAGTTCTTCTCCAAGGTGGCCGAGGAGCTGAACATCCGGCTGGGCAACGAGCGGGAGTACGGCGTGGGTATGTTCTTCTTCCCCCAGAACGAGCACCTGCGGGCACAGGCTATGAAGCTGTTCGAGGTGGTCACCCGCAAGGAGGGGCTGGAGTTTCTGGCATGGCGCGAAGTGCCCGTAGACCCCGATGCCGTGGGGCAGAAGGCCCGGGACTGCATGCCCGCCATCTGGCAGTGCTTCATCAAAAAGCCCGCCAAGGTAAGCAAGGGCATTGAGTTTGACCGCCGCCTGTACATCGTGCGCCGCGTGTTCGAGCAGGCCAGCAACGGCACCTATGTGCCCAGCCTGTCCAGCCGCACCATCGTGTATAAGGGTATGTTCCTCGTGCACGACCTGCGCCGCTTCTACGCTGATCTGCAGGACCCGGACTATGAGTCCGCCATCGGCATGGTGCACAGCCGCTTTTCTACCAACACCAATCCCAGCTGGATGCGTGCACACCCCAACCGCTTCATCCTGCACAACGGCGAGATCAACACCATCAAGGGCAACACCGATGCCATGCTGGCGCGTGAAGAGAGCATCTCCAGCCCCATTTTGCAGGACGATATGAACAAGATCCTGCCCATCATCAACACCTCCGGCTCGGACTCCGCCATGCTGGATAACGCGTTGGAGTTCATGGTGATGAACGGCATGGACCTGCCGCTGGCTGTGATGATCACCATCCCCGAGCCGTGGGAGAATAACAAGAATATCAGCCAGAAAAAGCGGGATTTCTACCAGTACTACGCCACCATGCTGGAGCCGTGGGACGGCCCCGCCGCCATCCTGTTCTCGGACGGCGATGTGATGGGCGCGGTGCTGGACCGCAACGGTCTGCGCCCCAGCCGCTACTACATCACCAAGGACGGCCGCATGATCCTGTCCTCTGAGGTGGGTGTGCTGGAATGCGACCCGGAGAACATTCTGGTCAAGGAGCGCCTGCGTCCCGGCAAGATGCTGCTGGTGGATACCGTCAAGGGCGAGGTGGTGGACGACGAAAAGCTGAAGGAGCTTTACGCCAGCCGCGAGCCCTACGGCGAGTGGATCGACCGCAATCTGGTGCAGTTGAGCGGGCTGAAGATCCCCAACGTGAAGGTAGAAAGCTACACCGGCGAGCAGCTGACCCGGCTGCAGAAGGTGTTCGGCTACAAGTACGAGGACGTGAACACCATGATCCTTGCCATGGCACGGGCGGGCGCAGAGCCTTCCGGTGCCATGGGTACCGACACCCCGCTTGCCGTGCTCAGCAGCCAGCATCCCCCGCTGTTCAACTACTTCAAGCAGCGTTTCGCGCAGGTGACGAACCCGCCCATTGACGCCATCCGGGAAAAGGTGGTCACCTCCACCAGCGTTTACATCGGTGCCCACGGCAACCTGCTGGAGGATAAGCCGGAGAACTGCAAGGTGCTCAAGGTGCACAACCCCATCCTGACCAACACCGACCTGTTGAAGATCAAGTACATGAACGTGCCGGGCTTCAAGGTGGCTACGGTGTCCATCAACTACTACAAGAACACCAGTCTGGAAAAGGCCATCGACCGGGTATTTCTGGAGGTTGACCGCGCCTACAAGGAGGGTGCAAACATCATCATCCTGTCCGACCGTGACGTGGATGAATACCATGTGACCATCCCCAGCCTGCTGGCGGTGTCGGCAGTGTCCCAGTACCTCATCCGCACCAAAAAGAGCACCGCGCTGGCGCTGATTCTGGAAAGTGCCGAGCCCCGGGAGGTGCACCACTTTGCCACCCTGCTGGGCTACGGTGCCTGCGCCATCAACCCCTATCTGGCACACGAGACCATCGGGCAGCTGATCGACGAGGGTCTGCTGGACAAGGACTATTACGCCGCTGTGCAGGACTACGACAACGCCATCCTCAACGGCATCGTGAAGATCGCCTCCAAGATGGGCATTTCCACCATCCAGAGCTACCAGAGCAGTCAGATCTTTGAGGCTGTGGGCATCTCGAAGGAGGTCATTGATAAATACTTTACCGGCACGGTGAGCCGTGTGGGCGGCATCAGCATGGCAGACATTCAGGCCGATGTGGAGGCGCTGCACAACGCCGCCTTTGACCCGCTGGGGCTGGATATCAACATGGAGCTTGCCGACAGCGGTGCCCACAAGTTCCGCAGCGGCAAGGAAGAGCACCTGTTCACCCCCCAGACCATCCACCTGTTCCAGAAAGCCTGCCGCACCGGCGATTACGCCACCTTCAAGCAGTTCACCCAGACGGTGGACAACATGGGTGCCGAGGGCGTGCATCTGCGCAGTCTGCTGGACTTCAACTACGCCGCAGACGGCGGCATCCCGCTGGAAGAAGTAGAGCCGGTCTCCAGCATCGTCAAGCGGTTCAAGGGCGCTGCCATGAGTTACGGCGCACTGAGCAGTGAGGCGCACGAGACCATTGCCATTGCCCTGAACCGTCTGGGCGGCCGCAGCAATACCGGTGAGGGCGGCGAGCCTGAGGAGCGCTACCACAGCGAGAGCAATTCCAAGATCAAGCAGGTGGCCTCTGCCCGCTTTGGCGTGACCAGCAAATATCTGGTCAGCGCCGAGGAGATCCAGATCAAGCTGGCACAGGGCGCAAAGCCCGGCGAGGGCGGCAACCTGCCCGGTGCCAAGGTATATCCGTGGATCGCCAAGACCCGCCACAGCACCACCGGCGTGGGCCTGATCTCTCCCCCGCCCCACCACGATATCTACTCCATCGAGGATCTGGCAGAGCTGATCTACGATTTGAAAAACGCCAACCGCAATGCCAACATCAACGTCAAGCTGGTCAGCGAGGCCGGTGTGGGCACCATTGCCGCCGGTGTTGCCAAGGGCGGCGCACAGGTCATTCTGGTGTCCGGCTATGACGGCGGCACCGGTGCTGCGCCCCGCACCTCCATCAAGCACGCAGGTCTGCCTTGGGAGCTGGGCATCGCCGAGACTCACCAGACCCTGATCCTGAACGGTCTGCGCACCCGCGTGCGCATTGAGAGCGACTCCAAGCTGCTGTCCGGCCGGGATGTGGCCATCAGCTGTATGCTGGGCGCCGAGGAGTTCGGCTTCGGCACTACCCTGCTGATGGCAGAGGGCTGCGTGATGATGCGCGTGTGCAATCTGGACACCTGCCCCATGGGCATCTGCACCCAGAACCCCGAGCTGCGCAAGAACTTCAAGGGCAAGCCGGAGTACATCATCAACTACCTCACCTTTGTGGCAGAGGAGCTGCGGGAGTACATGGCAAAGCTGGGCGTGCGCACCGTGGACGAGCTGGTAGGCCGCACCGACCTGCTGCGGGTCAAGCCCGCTGCCCCGGGCAGCCGCGCCGCAAAGCTGGATCTGGACTGCATCCTGCACAACCCCGCCATTGCAAACAGCAACGTCCACTTTATCAAGGAGGACAGCTACGACTTCCATCTGGAAAACACGCTGGACATGAAGGTGTTGATGAAGAAGTTCAAGCTGGGCAGCAAGGCTCCCCAGAGCGTCAGCCTGAATGTTTCCAACGTGGATCGCGCCTTTGGTGCCATCTTTGGCAGCGAGATCACCCGTAAATACGGCAACGACCTGCCGGACGATGTGTACACCGTGCACTGCAACGGTGCGGGCGGTCAGAGCTTTGGTGCCTTTATCCCCAATGGCCTGACGCTGGAACTGGTGGGCGACTGCAACGACTACATGGGCAAGGGCCTTTCCGGCGGCAAGATCGTGGTGCGCCCGCCGCAGGGCATCGACTTCAAGCCCGAGGAGAACATCATCACCGGCAATGTGGCGCTGTACGGCGCTACCAGCGGCAAGGCGTTCATCTCCGGCGTGGCCGGCGAGCGCTTCTGCGTGCGCAACAGCGGCGCGACCGCCGTTGTGGAGGGCGTGGGCGACCACGGCTGTGAGTACATGACCGGCGGCACCGTGGTGGTGCTGGGCCAGACCGGCAAGAACTTTGCAGCCGGTATGACCGGCGGCATTGCCTATGTGCTGGACGAAAACTGGGACTTCTACCAGCGGGTGAACAAGGAGACCGTCAGCCTGGAGCCGGTGGAGCACAAGTACGATGTTGCCACCCTGAAGGAGCTGATCCGCGCCCATGTGGAGGCCACCGGCTCTCCGCGCGGCAAGGAAATTCTGGATAATTTCAGTGCGTTCCTGCCCAAATTCAAAAAGGTGCTGCCTTACGATTACGACCGCATGCTGCGGGTCATCGCCTCGGTAGAGGAGCGTGGTCTGGACGGCGAGCAGGCACAGATCGAAGCATTCTATGCAGTGCAGAAGCATAAGTAAGGAGGGGCAGCAGCATGGGTAAAACAACAGGATTTATGGATTATGCGCGCAAAACCAGCACGGACGTTGCGCCGCTGGAGCGCCTTGAAAATTTTAACGAGTTCCACATCTGGCTCTCGCGGGAGCAGCAGCAGACGCAGGCCGCCCGCTGCATGGACTGCGGCGTGCCCTTCTGTCAGGCGGGCATGATGATCGGCGGCATGGCCTCCGGCTGTCCGCTGAACAACCTCATCCCGGAGTGGAACGATCTGGTGTACCATGGCAAGTGGGAGCTTGCGCTCCACCGCCTGATGGCCACCAACCGCTTCCCGGAGTTTACCAGCCGGGTGTGCCCCGCCCTGTGCGAGGCCGCCTGCACCTGCGGGGATGTGACTGGCAGCAGCGTCACCGTGCGCGAAAACGAGCACGCCATCATCGAGACGGCCTACGCCAAAAACTGGCTGACTGCCACCCCGCCGCCGACCCGCACCGGCAAGAGCGTTGCCGTGGTGGGCAGCGGCCCTGCGGGGCTTTCGGTGGCCGAGTACCTGAATAAGCGCGGCCACGCCGTCACGGTGTTTGAACGCGCCGACCGCGTGGGAGGCCTTTTGATGTACGGCATCCCCAACATGAAGCTGGACAAGGCAGTCATCGAGCGCCGGGTCAAGCTGATGCAGGCCGAAGGTGTTGTGTTCCGCACCGGCATGGATGTGGGCGGTGCCGTGCCCGCCGAGCAGCTGCTGGCAGATTTTGATGCCGTAGTGCTGTGCTGCGGCGCAAAAAAGCCCCGCGACCTGAACGTGCCCGGCCGGGACGCCAAGGGCGTGCACTTTGCCGTGGACTACCTGACCAGCGTGACCAAGAGCCTGCTGGACTCGGGTTTTGCAGACGGCAAGGCCATCAACGCAGCCGGCAAAAATGTGCTGGTCATCGGCGGCGGCGACACCGGCAACGACTGTCAGGGCACTGCTCTGCGGCAGGGCTGCACCGACCTGATGGCACTGGAAATGATGCCGCAGCCCCCTGTCGAGCGCACCGCCGCAAACCCGTGGCCGGAGTGGCCCCGGGTGCTGAAGGTGGACTACGGCCAGACCGAGTGCATTGCCAAGTTCGGCAAGGACCCGCGCGTGTACCAGACCACCGTCAAGGAGTTTTTGAAGGACGAGGCCGGCAACCTGACCGGTGCCGTCATCAGCTGCCTGAAGCCGGAGCGCGACCCCGAGACCGGCCGCACCAGCATGGTGCCCACCGGCAAGGAATTTACCTACGACTGCCAGCTGGCGTTTATCGCCGCAGGCTTTACCGGCTGCGAAAACTACACAGCCGATGCCTTTGGGGTGGAGCTGACCGCCCGGGGCAATGTAGCCGACCACAGCTTTAAGACCAACGTGGACAAGGTTTTCGTCTGTGGCGATATGCGCCGCGGCCAGAGCCTTGTGGTGTGGGGTCTGCGCGAAGGCCGCGATTGCGCCGCCGAGGTAGACCGCTGCCTAATGGGCTACTCGAACCTTTAATTTGCCATTCTCTTTCCTATCCTAAACAAGCAGAAGCGGGAGCCCGTTGCAAGGCTCCCGCTTCTGCTTTTGTTGTATGCTGTTTAATCTGTACCGTATTCCGGCTCTGTACTGCCCTCCGGGGGCGTTTCCGGGGTGGTAGGCTCGGTAGCGGCAGGCTCCTCCGGGGTGGCGGTGATCTGCACACTGGGGTCTGCGGCGATATACACGGTGATCACCGTACCCACCGTGACCATAGCGCCCTCTTCCTCGCTGGCAGAGACCACACAGCCCGTAGCGTAGGAGCCATCATTCACCACCATAAAGCAGCTGGCCACAAGCCCCCGGCTGCTCAGGATCTCAATAGCCTTATCCTGCGATGCACCGACGATTTTGGGCATCTCCACCTTCTCCGGGCCCTGACTGACCACGATCTGGATCACCTCGCCGTTCTCCATCACCTCGCCGGCCTCCGGCTCCTGCCGGATGATCTGCCCGGAAGGCACGGTATCGCTGTACTCCAGCACCGCCCGGAACAGGTACATACTGGTGTACTCACGGTTATTCTTGATCTGCTCGTAATCGATGCCCACAAAGTTGGGCACAAGGTTCTGGGGCTTCATTTCCTCGCTGCTGGCAGCTTCCGAGCTCGGCTCCGAAGAGGGAGTTTGTTCCTCCTTGCTGCTCACGATGCCCCACAGGGTGAGCAAGATCAAAACGGAAAGCAGGATCAGGATGCCCGCCAGCAACCCTTTCAAACTGAGCATGTGTTCCCTGCCCTGCCCGCTCTGCTCTGCCCGCACCGGATGCATCGGGGTCTCCGGCTTCATGGTGCGGGTCAGCTCGGCGGTATATTCCTTGGAAGAAAGCGCCTGATACAGCTGCGGCACGGTCTGGATGCGCTCCATGACCTTGAGCCGCAGCCCCAGCTGCAATACATCGGAAACATAGGCCGGTACGGCAGGCTCTACGGTGCGTGCCCGGGGGTTAGAGTCCGACACCACACGCTGGGCAGCGGGCATGGGTGCCTGCCCGCACACCATGCGGTAAAAGACGGCGGCAAGGCTGTATTCGTCGGTGTAGCGCCCCTCAAACTCGGCGGTGGTGTACTGCTCCGGCGCGGAGTAACCCTCGTACAGCTGCTCGTGCAGACCGCTGCCTGCGGTGCGCAGACCCACGGTGGCGTACCCGGCCAGACGACAGCGGCCATCCGCCATCACCCGGATATTCTCCGGGCAGATGCCGCGGTGCACCAGCCCTGCCTTGTGCATGGCCGCCACGCCCTCAAACACCGGCCGCAGCATGGCGCAGGCCTCCTCTGCCTGCACCGGAGCGGGACGATTTTCCAGCCATTGCTCCAGCGGGGTGCCGCCCAGGTTTTCCAGCACCGCATACACGGTGTTGTTGGCCTCCACCACGTCCAGCACGGCCTCCAGACCGCTGGCGGGGGTAATGCGTTGGATGGCGCGGTACAGGTCTGCAAAGTCCATGCGGGTGGTCTTGAACAGTACCTCGCTCCCCTGCTTGGGGCGCAGGATGCAGTCCGCCCCGCGCTCGGCAGACAGGGTGACCGGCAGGTACTCCTTGATGGTCACCCGGAAAGCACCCAGATTCTCCACGCCGCTGTACAGCACACCCTCGCCGTCCAGACTGCGCATCTCGCCCACGGTGTAGCGCCCGGCCAGCACCGTGCCCACCGGCAGGCAGCCCGCCGGGTTGCATCCCTCTAAGATCTTCCCGCAATGGGGACAGACGGTCGCCGCAGGCGGCAGTTCCCCCATGCAGAACGGACACAGGCGTTTTTGCTCCATAGTGTTCTCTCCCCTTCCAAGCTTCTATACACTTTATTGTATCATAGTGTTCCCCGCCGTGCAAGCTGTCCGCATTTTGGTGCAAAAGCAAAAAAGACCGGGGCCCGCAGCCCAAAGGGCTGACAGGCTCCGGTCTTATAGATGCAAGGTTTTTTCTTATGCTGCGCTTAGTGGATGAACACAGGGCCCAGCGGGTTTGCAATGGGACTTACATAGCCGCCCAGCAGCTTGGGGATAGCAAGGCTGATGTCGGGGATGTAGGTCAGCAGCAGCAGTGCAATGAACATGCACAGGTAGAACGGCAGGGTCGCCTTGACTACCTTCTCCATGGGACGCTTTGCAACGGCAGAGCCGATGAACAGAACGGAGCCAACGGGAGGAGTCAGCAGACCGATGCCGCAGTTCAGAACCACGATGATACCGAACTGGATGGGATCGATGCCGATGGAGGTGGCGATGGGCAGCAGGATGGGGGTAGCGATCAGGATGATGGGAGCCATATCCATGATCATGCCCAGCACCAGCAGGATCAGGTCGATGAGCAATGCAATGATGTAGGGGTTATCGGTGAGGTCGGTGATGGCGGTTGCTGCCAGATCAGGCACATGCAGCATGGTCAGGCAGTTGCCGAACACTGCAGAGGTAGCGATCAGGATCAGCACGATGGACAGGGTGTTGACGCACTCGTCCAGAGCGTGCCACACGCCCTTCCAGTCCAGACCCTTATAGACGAACACGGAAACGAGCAGAGAGTAGATAACGGCGATAGCAGCGGACTCGGTAGCGGTAAACACACCGCCGACAACGCCGAACACCACGATGATGACAGCGGCCAGTGCCCAGATGGAAGTGCCCAGCTGCTTGACAAAAGCCTTGATGCTGAAGGGATCACCCTTGGGGTAGTTGCGCTTGACCGAGATGATGTAGGAGCCGATCATCAGCACGATAGCCAGCAGAGCGCCGGGCAGGTAGCCGGCCAGGAACAGGCTGCCCACGGAGATACCACCGGCAGTGGTAGCGTAGATGACCATGTTATGGCTGGGGGGAACCAGCAGACCCTCGCAGGAGGAGGTGATGGTAACAGCGGTGGAGAAGTCTGCGCCGTAGCCCTGATCCACCATCATGGGGATCATGATAGAGCCGATGGAAGCGGTATCGGCGGAAGCGGAACCGGAAATGCCGCCGAAGAAGTAGGAAGCCACGATATTGACCATGGCCATACCGCCGCGCATCCAGCCCACGCAGGCGTCAGCCAGTGCGATCAGCTTTTCAGAAATGCCGCCGGAGCCCATGAGCACACCCATGGTGATGAAGAACGGCACAGCCATCAGGCTGAAGGAAGAAATGCCCTTGACCATCAGGCGGCAGACGTCGGTCAGTGCCTGACCCTGCACCAGCATGCACAGCACGCTGGACAGACCAACGGCGTATGCAATGGGGAAGCGCAGGAAGATCATAACAAAGAAGCTGACAAGAAGGACAATGATTGCCAGTGTCTGAACTGTCATATTACATTTCCTCCTTTACAAAAAAGCTCTTGATATGGTTATACAGCGACTCGATCTCGAAGATGATCATGGCAACACCGGCCAGCGGCACCGGGAAGTACATCCAGAAGCGGCTCAGCCAAGGCATGGAAACATAGAAGCCACGGCCGCCCAGCGTGGTGGCGTAGTTCCAGCCGACCGCCATCATGACCACACCAAGGATCATCACGGCCACGTCAGACAGGATGTCCAGCGCCTTGACCACTTTCTTGGGCAGGTACATATCAAAGGCAGTCATGCGGATGTGTGCGCCGCGGCGGATGGCCAGCGCAGCGCTCAGCACAGCCATGTAGCTCATGCAGGTCAAAACGACCTCCTCAGACCAGGAGGGGTCCGGAATAAAGGGGACGTAACGGCCAATGACCGACATCGTGGTAATGAGGATATCTGCGATCAGCAGGATCTTGCAGATGAACAGAACCACCTTGTAGGTAAAGTCGTACGCCGGTCTGATCTTATCCAGAGTGGTAAAGATTTTCGGCATAGAAATTCCTCCATATAAAAACCCGGCGAAGCCTGCGGGCGTATTCCCGTGGGCCCCCGCCGGGCAATGTACTACTTAGATTGGATGGAAAGCCAGATTATGCCTTCATGTCCAGCAGCTTCTGGTACAGCTCAGCCTGATCAGAGGTGTTGTCCTTGATGACCTTGGCGCAAGCTTCCTGCCAAGGAGTCTTGTCGTCCACATCCACAACGTTGCAGCCGGAGGAGCGCAGCTCTTCCAGAACCTTGTTCTCAGCGGTCTCAGACAGATCAGCGTTGAACTTCTGGGTGTCGGCAGCAGCAGCCATAACGGCAGCCTGCTGGTTAGCGGTCAGCTTGCCCCATGCGTTGTCGGTGATAACAGCCTGCACAGCGCCCAGAGTGTGGCCGTCCAAGATCAGGTTGTTAGCAACCTCGGGGAAGGCATTGGACTTGTAGTTTGCGATGGGCTGCTCAGCGCCATCCACAACGCCGGTCTGCAGTGCGCTGTACAGCTCGCCGAAAGCAACGACGGTGGGGTTAGCGCCCAGACCCTCGACCATGCCGTTCATAACGGGGTCGTTGGACACACGCAGCTTCATACCCTTCAGATCATCGATGGTTGCAACGGGCTTGACGGTGAAGAAGTGACGGAAGCCCTCCTCGCCGTAGAACAGGCCGCGAACGGGCAGGCCCAGCTCCTGGGGCTCGTTCAGGAACTCAGGAGCCAGATCGCTGTTGGCGAAGTTCCAGAAGTGAGCGCGGTTGTTGAAGGTGAAGGGGATGGACAGCAGCTTAGACTTGTTGCAGCCGTAGCTGGTCAGAGCGAAAGCAGAAATACGGCTGATATCGATGGAAGTAGAGCCGCCCAGAATAGCGTCCAGAACGTCGTTCTCAGAGCCCAGAACACCGGAAGCCTGCACATCGACGACCACAGAACCGCCGCTCAGCTCCTCGACCTTCTCCTTGAAGTGAGAACCGGTCTGACCAACGATGGTATCCAGCGGGTTGACCTCGGCGTAGACCAGAGTCACCTTGGGATCGTTGGCAGCAGCAGCTGCATCACCGGCAGCAGCAGAAGAAGCTGCGGTAGAGGTGGAAGCAGCGGTAGAAGTGGAGCCGCTCTTGGAACCACCGCAGGCGGTCAGAGCAACAGCAGCGGTAGCTGCACCGGCAACGGCCATAAAGCTACGACGAGAGATCATTTTCATAGGAATCGTCCTCCTTAAATAATTGTGAAATCCTCCGGGCGCACAGGTGCCGGAGCTTTCGTTCATTGGCTGTACACACTTTAGCAAATTTTCCGAAATGAAACAAGAGCTTTCGAAAAATGTCCTGTTTTTCGAAAGAATGTCAAGATTGTTTTTGCTATTTTGCACAACCATTTTCCGTTTTATTTGTGCAACACTAACGTACAGATGGATACAACTTGCGGTCCAAGTGGCTCCGAAACTGCTCTGGCCCCGGCCGGTCCGCTGTGGGGCAGACCAGCCGGGGCCTATGAGCAGGCAGAAAACCGACAGGATCACGCCACGGTGATCTTAACGGTCTTGCTTACGGGGATGACGCCGTCGTCCAGGGTAAAGGTGACCTTGTAGGTGCCCTTGGCCTTGGGGGTAAAGGTGAGGGTGTGAGAACCGGCGTCAAAGGATGCGCCCAGAGGCAGCAGGCCGGCGGTGCCGTAGGTCAGGCCGCCGTCCAGAGCCTCGATGACGGCAGCAGGCTGGGGCTGGGTGGTGCGGACGCCGTTGGCCGGGTTCCGGCCCGAGACCGTCAGGGTCAGGGTCTGGCCCAGTTGGACGGTCTGGTCTCCGATGTGGCTGAAGTAGGGGCGGTGCACCGTCAGAGGCAGGGGGTACTCTTGGGTCGGAATGGCGAACTGATAGCCGTTTTCCGGGATGGGCAGGCGGATGTCGCCATAGAGGCTGTCTGCCGGGGTGCCGGGGGCCGGGGTATCCACGGTGACCTGTTCACGGCTCAGCAGGCCCAGCTTCAGGTTCTCGCAGGTGGTGGTGAAATAGGGCTCCTCAGGCACATACTCGTTGCCCACATGGCGCTTGTAGTGGTTGGTCACGGTGACTACCGTCTTGACGCCCAGGGCAGTCTTGGCGGCCACGGTACGCAGGTCAGCGTTGGAAACGTCATCCAGCACGATGGCCGGACGCTTATCCTGGATCACATAGTTCAGGGCCACATTCTGCAGCACCAGACCCTCTATATGACGGGCGTAGATGCCGTAGGCCGGCAGGATGCCCAGGATGGAGGGCTCCGGGTACTCGGCTACCATCTCCGGCACATTGTAGGGGTCGTCTACCCAGGTGCCGTTCTTCCAGGCCACACGGGGCAGCAGGCCCTCGCACTTGCTGAAGAAGGTGTTCACCAGCCAGGGCAGCTTCTGCACAGTGGGGGCAGAGCCGCTCTGGGAGTAGACCCAGTAGGTGCCCAGCTGCCGCTGCTCCACAGCCTCCTGGAGGGACAGGCCGCCCCGGTACTGCACCGAGATGTTCCGCAGGATCACGTTCTTCACCTTGCTGTCCACCAGGCCCTCCAGCAGGATGGGGTACCGGGGATCTACGTTGGTGATGCGGATGTTGCTGATCTCCACGTTGCTGACGCTGGCCAGGTCCTTGGCAGCGGTAGCGTTGGCGTAGTAGACAGCGTCCTTCCGGCTGATCTCCCGGGTCATATCCGGCACATACTGGTGCTGGGCGTCATCCCAGCGGTAGAGGTACAGCTTGCCGTCGATCTCTGCCAGGTTGGCGTTGTTGATGCGAGTGGGGTTGGCAGGGTCTACCACCTTAAAGGAGGAAACGCCGTCGATGGAGACGGTCTTGCTCTTATTATAGGAGGGGCTGTAGCGGGCCACGGGGTACAGCTGATACTCGGCACGGTTGGGCAGCACCCAGCCGGAATTGTCCAGACGCACATCGTTGGCGGCGTTGATGGCCTGCTCAGTGGTGTGGCCGGTGACAGGGTACCGGGCACGATCGCCTACCCGGATAAAGATGGGGGAGGAGGAGACGGTGTCCATGGTGCAGTCGGTCATCACGATGTTGGTGAGGGAGCTGCCGTCCACGGCCTCCATGCAGAAGCCACGGGAACGCTCGAACCGCACCCGGGTGATGGTAACGGTGTGGTAGCCGCAGGTGGACTCAGTGCCAAACTTGACACGGGCGGTGGGGCCGCAGGCGTCGGTGGCCACGATCTTATCGGTGGTGCAGGCTCCGGTGATCACAGAACCGGCATCGTAGCCGCTGACCACACAGTCCTCGATCAGAACGTTCTGGGTGGGCATAAACACGCCGGCACCGTAGGAGGCCTTCATGACGATGGCGTCGTCCGTGAGGGAGTTGAAGTGGCTGTTGCGGACGGTAACGTCCTGGGTGCAATCGATGTTATAGGCGTCCCGGTTGGTGTCCACGATCAGGTCGTTGACGGTCATGTTCCGGGTGCCCTCAGCGATGATGGCAAAGTGGCCGCCGTTCAGGATGCGGATGCCGTCCAGCACCACATTCTCGCAGCGCACCAGTGCAATGGCCTTGTTGCCGTACCAGGTGGAGCTGTAGCCCCGGTCGGTGCGGTTTTTGGGGTTGGAGGGGTCGTTGCCGGACAGCACATTGATGAGGGTGCCGGTGTCGTCCATGTAGCTGCCGTCGATGAGGCCCTCGCCGTAGATCATGATGTCGTGCTTGTCGGCGGCGTAGAACAGGCTGTTGGCAAAGTAGGTGTGGCCGTGGTCCTGGAGACCGGCGTAGAGGTTCACTTCCGGCTCATCGTAGTTTCCGCCCTCGCCTACCATGGTCTGGTTGCCATACCAGTCGTACAGGTCTGCCCTGGCAGCCCGGATGATGCCGTTGGCGTCGATGCGGAGGTTGACGCCGCTCTGGAGACGGATGGTGTAGCTCTTAAAGTCACCTGCCGGCACCACCACGGTGCCGCCGCCGGCCTCACTGGCAGCCTGGATGGCGGCGTTGATGGCTTTAGTGTTCTGGACGGGGTCTCCCTCCGAAACAGCCCCAAAATCCGTGATGAGGTACAGGCGGCTCTCGTTCAGCAGGACGCTTTTGTCCACGGTGCTGCCGGTGGCCCGGGGGATGTTCAGGGTCTGGAAGCAGTTTTCCTCTGCCGTATCCTCTGCGGCAAAGGCAGGCAGGCCCATGGCGGCCATGGCGGTGGTCACAGCACTGACCTTCAGAAAGCTGCGGCGCGAGATCTTTTTGGAAAACATAACCAAATTTCCTCCTTTTTTGCTTTGCACGATCTGAATCCCGATGGGGTACATTTCAGGCGTTTTTGTATGGCACGATTGCTTGGTGACTTCATTGTAGTGCAAAAAAATTTAGCCAGCAAGGGGATTGATAAAATGTCCTGTTTTTTACAAAAAAGTGAAAATGCGGCTGTGCATATTCAACAAGCGTACTTGGGGGACATTGTCGATTATGCCGAAAAATGTTCGCAAAAAAGCTCGTCTCTAAACTGATATATCACATAGAGACGAGCTATTTCGTATATTCTGTTCTTCAGCTCTCCCGGATCCGCTGGATCAGGTCTGCATGGCTGTGGAACCGGTCGTACATGGGCTGTACCGCTGCGCGGAAGCGGGCTTTTTCGGCCTCGTCCAGCTCGGTGACGCAGATGCCCCGCTTGCGCATATTCTGCTCTGCGTTCGCCTCCCGCCGTGCCCAGAGCTCGCGCTCTGTCTGCGCGCTCTCCCGGGCACAGGCGCGGATCACCTCTGGGAAGCTTTCGTCCAATGCGGCAAGCTTTTTCATCACCGCCGGGCTGGCCAGCTGCACCTCCGGCACCCGGGTGTGTTCGTCCTTCAGGAAAAAAGGCGCCACCTCGTAGTGTCCCATCACTTCGTAGCTGGGCCAGTTGTTCTCTGCCCCGTCGATCTCGGCATTATGCAGGGCGGCATACACCTTGCTGTACACCACCTGCGCCGGCTTTGCGCCCAGTGCGGTGATCATGTCGCTCATCATGTCCGACTCCTGCACCCGGATGGTCAGCCCCTGCAAATCATCCAGCCCGGTCACCTTTTCCCGGGTGTAGAAGCTGCGCACACCGGCGTCGAACCACGAAAGCCCTACTAAGTCCATCCCGTCCAGCATGGCCAGAAACTCATCGCCGATGCTGCCGTCCAGCACCCGCCACATCTGCTGGGCATCGCTGTACAGGTAAGGCAGCTGCAACACGCTGAGCTCCGGCTCGTACTCTGCCAGCTGGCTCAGGGACACGCGGGAAAAATCCACCCCGCCGAACTGCATCTGCTGGATGACGCTCTGCTCTGCGCCCAGCTCTGCCCCGCTGTAAACCAGCACCTTCACCCGGCCGCCCGTGCGCTGCGCCACAAGCTCGGCAAAGGCCTTTGCCGCCTTGCTGGTGGGGTAGTCCTCCGGCTGGTTCTCCGCATAGCGCAGGATGAGCGGCTTCTCCTGCTGCGAAGAAGCAGACTGCGCCGTACAGCCTGTAACTGCCAGCGCCGGGGCTGCCGCAAGCAGACGCAGCAGCTGACGGCGGGTCACAGCCGCGCCTCCCGGGCTGCCTTTGCCGCTTCCTTCCGGTACTGGGTGGGGGTCATGCCGGTGCGCTTTTTAAAGGCGCGGGCAAAGTAACTGGCGTCCTCGTAGCCCACCATAGAGGCTACCTCCGCTGCGGAGCGGAAGGGGTCGGCCAGCAGTTCTTTAGCTGCGTTGATGCGCAGCTCGGTCAGACAGTCCAGAAAATTCATCTTCTGGTATTTTTTGAACTGCGCCGAAAGGTACGCCGGGCTGATGTGCAAAATTTCGCTCACGCTGTCCAGCGAGAGGTCGGCCATATAGTTATCTTCCATATACTTGCGCACATGGTCCATCACCAGTGCGTTGCGGTCGCTCTCCCCTTCCCCGGCGGGCTCGGTCTCCTGCTCCGGGGCGGTTTCCGGCTCCGGGGCTTCCGCAGCCAGCTCGGCCAAGCGGCGACCGGCCTCGATCTGCCGGATAGCGCGGCGGATGGCGGCCTCGGTCTCGTCCGGGTCCACCGGCTTCAGCAGATAGTCGCAGGCGCCCAGATGCACCGCCTCGTGGGCGTACTGGAACAGGCTGTATGCCGTGATAAAGATCACCTTGCACTCCGGGCGCTGTTCCAGCACCGCGCGGGCGGCATCCAGGCCGTTCATGCCCGGCATCTCAATGTCCATCAAAATCAGGTCTGCTTCCCAGAGCACGGCGGTATCGGCGGCTTTGCGGGCATTTTCCGCCATCTCCACCGTCACCTCATGCTCGAACCGGCGCATGACGATATCCGCCAGCGCCTCCCGCTCCATCCTCTCATCATCCGCGATCAACAGACGAATCATTCCTCAAATTCCTCCTCATTCTCCACCAGCGGCAGATACAGGATCACCGCAGTTCCCCGCCCCGGCCGGGAGCGCACCACCACCCGGCAGCGGGCATCCAGCAGCCGCAGACGAGCAGCCACATTATAAATACCGATATGTTCCCAGCGGGGCGCGGGCTGCTCCAGTGCCGTGCGCAGCTGCTGCAGCTGCTCCGGCTCAATACCCACGCCGTTGTCCAGCACCCGGATGCACAGCAGACCTTTTTCCCGCAGGGGGATCATGCGGATGCGCACCACGCCGCCCTCTTCCTTGGGGCAGATGCCGTGCTTGAAAGCGTTTTCCACGATAGGCTGCAAGATAAAGGACGGCACCATAGTCTCAGTCAGGTCCAGCGAATCCGAGAACGCCCACTCCATCTGCACCCGGTCGCCAAAGCGTACATGGTAGATGGAGTAGTACTCGTCCACAACGCGCACCTCCCGGGAGAGGGGCACCTGCTCATCGTTGCTCATCAGGCTGTAACGCAGCAGATGGGAAAGCGCCATGATGAGCGCCTGCGTGCGGTAGGCAGACTCTGTGCCCGCCATCTGCTGGATGACGTTCAGGGTGTTGAACAAAAAATGCGGGTCGATCTGGCTGCGCAGCTGCTGTAACCGACTGCGCTCCATGCGGTTCTGCAGTTCCAGCGCCTCGGTCTTTTGGCGATGCAACTCCCGCTCGATCTCGTTTTTCTCCTGTAAGGTGCTCACCTGCTGCGCCATAGAGTGCTTCATGCGGTTGAAGGACTCCGCCAGCTGGCCGATCTCCGGCTGCTTGGGCAGCGGGATGTCCGGGGTATCGAACTGGCTGCGGCTGATAGCGCGGGAGGCCTCGATCATCTGAGACACCGGGGTCAGCAGCTGCATGACCATCAGACCGGAGGCGCAGCCCAGCGCCACGCACAGTGCCACCACCACGATCTGCATCAGGGCGATCCGCTCGCCCAGCTCCGAAATCTCGGTGTAAGTAGTCTGGGCATCCAGGATCGAGGCTTTCAGCAGCTGCATGGTGTACTGGCTCAGATACCCGCCACAGACCGAAACCTTGTTGTAGTACAGCTGGGAAGCCTTTGCTTCCTGCCCACTGGAAAGATAGCTCTCCAGCTCTTCCAGCAGGGTGTTGTAGCTGCCGTAGGTGGTTTCCACCGCACCGTACAGCACCCACTGCTCATCGCTGACGTTCTGCAAGCCGTCCATATTGGATCGGATGCGCCACAGCCATGCGTTGCTGGTGGAGCAGGCCGCCTGAAGCTTTTCCAGCATTTCCTCAGTCTCGCCGTTCTCCCAGCGGTACGCTTCCAGAATGCTGATGGAGCTTTCCACGCCGCCCTGAAAGCGGCTGATGGCGTTAAAGTTGCCCATCTGGTCGTCCTGCACCTGCTGCACCGCCCGTGCCTGATAGCCGTTCAGGGCAAGCTGCAACGCAAAGGCCGCAAAAAAGGCTGCCAAGCACAGCACCATGCGCTGCTTGAGCGTAACGCCGTGCTTCCAGTTGCGCTTTTCCATGCAAGGCTTCCCCCTTTTTCGTAAGGTGTATCTGAAAACAAAGAAAATGACGAATATTTCGCAAGCACAAGCGGGATTTAAGGCAAATAGCCGCAGGAATCCTTTGTGGATTTCAAGGCTGATTCACGCAAAAGCCAGCTGTGCTTGTAGAAATAGACTAAATTTTCGACTTTTCAGATACACCCCAGATAATATCTTATTTTACCACGCCTTGCGGGCGGTTTGCAAGCCGGATGCACCGCCGCCGATGCATCTTTTGCTTGCTTCTTGCCGGTAAATGTGGTACTATGCCCAAAAAGGAGGGTAACTTTATGACCCAGAATGTTTGCGTCTCCGTCCAGATGGACGAAAAGGGCTTTCACGATTTTGCATCTTTTGACCTGCTGCGCCACAACAAGGGCTGGCAGCGTCCGGCGGTGTTCACCGCCATTCTGCTGGTGTGTGCCGGCATCTGCCTGAGCCAGATCGGCAAGCGGGAGGGTGCCGGGCTGCTGACCGCCGTGCTGGCCATCGTAGCCATCGGTCTGCCCGCCGTATACTTCGGTACTTTCTTTGCCAACCTCTCCAAGCAGATCAAAAAGCTGGGTCTGCCCCGTCCCTTCTACCGGCTGGAACTGGACGCCGCCGGGCTTTCGGTCTGGATGGCCGGTGAGCAGAACAAGACCGAGCCCACCAACCGCTACACCTGGAACACCGTGTACTGCGCCTACCGCACCAAAGAGGCTGTGTACATCTACGTCCAGAAGAATCAGGCCTATCTGCTGAACGAGAGCATGGATGCCGCATGGAGCCTGCTGAGCAGCGCCCTGCCCGCTGCCAGCCTGCACGACTGCCGGAAATAAGGGCAGCGGAAAATCTATTTTTCTTTCGAACTCCCGGAGCGTCTGCGGACGCTCCGGGATTCTATTTTTACATAACAATTTTCACAAAACAAAAACCCACGCTGCGGCAAAGCAAAAGCGCAGCGTGGGTCACGGAAATAGCGTTATAAAGTTTTAGCGGGCGAGGGTGTACTTGTGCAGGGTCTTGCGCACTGCGCCGTTACCAGCGTACAGCTCCTTGACCATGCCCTCGATCTTTTCGCCAAGACCGATGGCGTACAGGTCCACGCCGAACACATCGGCACGGCTGTACAGAGCCTTCAGGCAGCTGAAGTCCTGCTCGCCTTCCTTGACCTCCAAGGGGTTGACGATGGCCTGCAGCTCAGCCAGCAGCGGATCGGGAGAGATCTCGAAGGGCTGGCCGTTGTCGTCGATGCCCTTCAGGTAGCGGGCATAGCCTGCCAGCACCAGCGGGATCAACACAAGGTTGGACTTGTCCAGACCGCGCTCCTCGTAAGCCTTGATGGTCTCGCCGAAGCGGATAGCCAGCTTCTGGGAGGTATCGGTAGCGATACGCTGGGGAGCATCGGGCATAAAGGGGTTGGGCAGACGGCGGTTGATGACAGCGCCGATGAACTCGTAGGGGTTCAGAACGCCGGGATCAACCACAACGGGCATAGCCTCGATATAGCCGATCTTCTGGATGAAGGAGCGCAGATCCTCGTCTGCCATCTCGGCAGAGATGAGGTTGTAACCCAGCATGCAACCATAGATGGACATGGCAGTGTGCAGGGGGTTCAGGCAGGTGCAGACCTTCATCTTCTCGATCTTGTCCACGGTCTCGCGGTCGCAGTACAGCACACCGCCCAGTTCCAGCGGAGGACGACCGTTGGTGTAGTGATCCTCGATGCACAGGTACTGGGTCTCCTCGGCGTTGACGAAGGGAGCGGTGAAGGTGTGCTTCTCGGTCACGATGGTGTAGTTATCCTCAAAGCCGTCCTTTGCCAGCATCTCCTGCACCTTTGCGTCCGGGCGCGGGGTGATCTTATCGATCATGCTCCAGGGGAAGGTGATCTTGGTCTCGTCCTGCACATAGGCCAGGAACTCAGCGGGCACCAGACCCTGCTCCACCCACTTTGCAGCGTAGGCGTGGACAGCGGTCTTGACCTTATCGCCGTTGTGAGAGCAGTTATCCATGCTCTGCACGGTCAGGGGCAGCTTGCCGGCCTTGAAGCGCTCGTACAGCAGAGCGGTGACCTTGCCCATGGCCAGCACGGGGGTCAGGCCGCGCTCCAGATCAGCGGGCGCAACGCCGTAGCCCTTCTCGGTGATGGTGAAGGAGATCATCTGCAGGCTGGGGTTCTGGAAGATCTCCACCAGACGTGCCCAGTCGGCACCGAAGGAATAGTCAGCCTTCAGACTCTCGGTAACGGAGGCGATGACCTTCTTCTCGATCTCGCCGGTGGACTTCAGGCAGACCAGCAGGCTCAGGTTATCGTAGGGCTGGTAAGCCTTATCGATGATCTCGTAGTCGAAGCTCTCGGCCACGATGACACCGCGGTCATACTTGCCGCTGTTCAGTGCGTCGTTCAGCACGGCAGCGGGGAAAGCACGGAAGATGTTGCCGGCACCGAAGTGCACCCAAGTGGGCTCGGCGTGGGTCTTGGCCTTGACAGCCTCGATGTCGAATTTGGGCAGCTCGTAGCCCTTTTCTGCCCACTCGGCGGACAGATTGCCGTTTTTGATATCAGACAGCTTCATAATCATCAGCCCTTCTTTTCTTCATCCAGACGGTCCAGCAGATCCCAGATACCCAGCATATACTGGATGCCCAGAGCACGGTCATACTTGCCATAGCCGGGGCGGCAGACACCGGGGCCTTCCTCCCACAGCTGACGGCCGTGGTCGGGGCGGATGTAGCCCTCAAAGCCGCAGTCATGGTAAGCGCGCATCACCTCAATGATGCCGGTCTCGCCGCAGCAGTCGCGGTGCGCAGCCTCGGAGAAGTCGCCGTTGGGGAAGTGGTGGATGTTGCGGACGTGGCCGAAGGCAATGCGGTCGCAGTGCTTGCGGATGATCTCGGCACAGTTATTGTTGGGGTTTGCGTTCAGGCTGCCGGTGCACAGGGTCAGGCAGTTGTACGGATCGTCCACCATCTTCAGGAAGCGGTCGATGCTGGGCTCGTCCACCAGCAGGCGGGGCAGGCCGAAGATATCCCAAGGAGGATCGTCCATGTGGATGGCCATCTTGATGTCGCACTCGTGGCAGGTGGGCATCAGAGCTTCCAGGAAGTACTTCAGGTTCTCCCACAGCTTCTCCTTGGTGACAGGGGCGTAGGCCTTGAACAGCTCGTCCAGCTTTGCCATGCGCTCCGGCTCCCAGCCGGGGAAGGTCATGTTATACTTCTCGGTGAAGGACATGATATACTCAGCCATCGCCTTGTAATCGCCCTTGATCTTGTCCTTCTCGTAGAACAGTGCGGTGGAGCCGTCGCCTACCGGATGGAACAGGTCGGTGCGGGTCCAGTCGAAGATGGGCATGAAGTTGTAGCAGATGACCTTGACGCCGAACTTGGACAGGTTGCGGATGCACTGCTTGTAGTTCTCGATATACTGGTCGCGGGTGGGCAGACCGATCTTGATATCGTCGTGCACATTGACGGACTCGACAACATCCATGTCAAAGCCGTAGGCGTGGATCTGGTCTGCAACCTTCTGGATCTCGTCGATTTCCCAGATCTCGCCGGGCATTTTGTTGTGCAGTGCCCAGACGATGCTGGTCACGCCGGGGATCTGCTTGATGTCGCTCAGGGTGACGGGGTCGTTGCCCTCGCCATACCAGCGCCAACCCATTTTCATAGGCATAGAGAAGTTCCTCCTGTCGTTATTTATCTTATGGCACGCGCAGTACGCCTGCACGCTCTTCTTGCTTATATTCTAATATATCAGTTATAAAATAGCAATACGCACAATGCCATTTTTTTGTGTTTATTCTTGTATACTTTACACAAAAATGGCAAAATGCCAGTTTTTTAACAAGGTTTTTGGGCAGTGTGCTGCTCTCCTTCCAATCTTCTCCTGTTCCTCCGGCTGGTGCGGCTTTTTGACCGGTTTGCGCAAAAATATGTCCTGCTTCCGTTAAAAGTCCGTTCTGTGGGACATTTGTCCTGTTATACTGCAATTACACCGAGGGACGGCGGCGTCTCCCGCATCAACTGGAAAAGAGAGGCATACTATGGACGAAAACAACTTTGTGGTAAAGACCATCTTCCACGCCCGCGGCAGCTCCGAGGTACTTACCGAAAACTATTTTGCCACCCGGAAGGAGGCTGAAGAATTCTGTGCCCTGACCGACTACGCCATGAAGCTGAACTACGGCGCAGAGCAGCAGCTGGTGACCACCGAGATCGTGGCGCTCTGATCCGCCCGGCGAGCAGCCGGTTGACAATTCCTGTAAAAACCTTTATATTCAAGACACGCAGCGCTCCGCAAAAACCGCCGGGCGCGCCATCTGCTTTTACTTTTATATATAAAGGAGGATCCACTATGGTTTCACCTGCCAAGTGCATCTCCGGGCGTTCTGTTGCCGATTGGATCGCGGCATATCCCGTGGTCTCTGACCTCTGCGCCCTGAATGAGACTGCATGGGTAAACCCGGACAAGCTGCCCTTTGCACAGGCTGCGGCTGCCTGCCCGCTGACTTTGACCGACATTGAGGACGCCGCCGCACGGCTGGAGCGGTTTGCGCCCTATCTTGCCGCCGTCTTTCCCGAGACCGCTGCGGCGGGCGGCATCATCGAGTCCCCTGTTCAGCCCATCCCCCGGATGCAGAAGGTGCTGAAGGAGCGCAGCGGCACTCATATCGCCGGGCAGGTATGGGTCAAGTTGGACAGTCATCTGCCCATTTCCGGCTCCATCAAGGCGCGGGGTGGCATTTACGAGGTGCTGAAAACCGCCGAGGACATTGCCCTGCACAGCGGAATGCTGCACCTTACCGACAACTACGCCGTTCTGGCAGAAGAGCGCTTCCGCAAGCTGTTCTCACAGTATTCCATCGCGGTGGGCTCCACCGGCAATCTGGGGCTTTCCATCGGCATCATGAGCGCGAAGCTGGGCTTTCAGGTCACTGTGCATATGTCCGCTGACGCGCGGCAATGGAAAAAAGACCTGCTCCGCAGCCGGGGCGTCAAGGTGGTGGAGTACGCCTCTGATTACAGCATCGCCGTGACTGAGGGTCGTAAGCTGGCGGCAGGCGACCCCTACTGCCATTTTGTGGATGACGAAAACTCCAAGACCCTCTTTCTGGGCTATGCTGTGGCTGCACTGCGGCTGAAAAAGCAGCTGGATGCGCAGGGCGTCACCGTGGATGCGGAGCATCCCCTCTTCGCCTATCTGCCCTGCGGCGTGGGCGGTGGCCCCGGCGGCGTGGCCTTTGGCCTGAAGATGCTGTTCGGCGATGCCGCACACTGCTTCTTTGCCGAGCCCACCCACTCCCCCTGCATGATGCTGGGCATGGCCACCGGCGAAAACAGCAGCGTTTGTGTGCAGGACTTTGGCATCGACAACCGCACCGCCGCCGATGGTCTTGCCGTGGGGCGCGCTTCCGGCTTTGTGGGCGGGCTGATGCGTCCCTTTATGAGCGGCTGCTACACCCTGCAGGACGAGCGGATGTACACCCTTCTGGCGCAGCTGGCTGATGCCGAAGCTCTGTACCTTGAGCCCAGCGCTCTGGCGGGAATGTACGGCCCGGTGCTCACCCAGCCCGGGCAGCTGCTTGGCGCTTACGCCGAAGCCGCCCTGCCCGCCGGTGCGCTGGCAAACGCCACCCATCTGGTCTGGGCCACCGGCGGGAATATGGTCCCCCGGGAAGAAATGCAGCGCTACTACGCAAAAGGTAAGGCGCTGGCACAGGGGTGACCGTGTGTCATGTTTCGATTGCCGGTCGCATATTGACATTTTTACAAGCGTACGCTATACTGTACACGAAAGGAGTGATTCTACGATGACCACTACAAATATCACGAATTTCCGTAAGAATGCCTTCGACTATGTAGAGCAGACCATTAAATACAACCAGCCCATCAACATCACCACCAAGGACGGCAATGCCGTGCTGCTGTCTGAAGAAGATTACAGCGGCATCATGGAAACGCTGTATCTGGTCTCTGCACCGGGTATGCGCGAAAAGATCATGGACGGAATCGCCACGTCGCTTGAGGACTGTGTGGACGAAACGGCGGTGGAGTGGTAAATGTACAAGGTCGTTTACACCAAAACCGCTGCAAAGGACGTGCCAAAACTGAAGTCTGCCCATCTGGACGAAAAGGCAAAGGCACTCATTGAAATCATCCGTGTTGATCCTTTCCAAAATCCGCCCCCGTACGAAAAGCTGGTGGGTGATCTGAACGGTGCATACAGCCGCCGCATCAACATCCAGCACCGCCTTGTTTATCAGGTCTATGAAAAAGAGCAGACCGTTAAGATCCTCAGTCTGTGGACGCACTATGAACGATAAATCTAATAGCACTTCTTCGGAAAATCCATCATACGATGAGGATATGCGTGCAGAGTACGATTTTTCTGATGCCAGAAGGAACCCTTATCCGCACGACATACAAAAATAACAAGCAAAAGCCGCCTTTCGTGCCAACCAGCACAAAAAGCGGCTTTTTATCGTCTTATTTCAGGAGCAAAGAGACTTGCGGAAGCTTATTCCGGCAGGTCCTCTTCGTTCTCGAGAGAGTGCCAGACGTTCTGGACGTCATCGTTATCTTCCAGAGAATCCAGCAGCTTGCCCATCTGCTTCAGCTGATCGGGATTGGTCAGGCGGGTGGTGGTCATGGGCACCATGGCCAGATCGTCGGACAGGATCTCGTAGCCCTTCTCCTCCAGAGCCTTGACAACAGCGGAGTAGTTCTCGGGGTCGGTGGTGACCTCGGCTGCGTCCTCGCTGGCATCAAAGTCCTCGGCACCGGCATCCAGAGCATCCATCATGGCCTCGTCGGCGTCCTTATCCTCCAGAGAGATGTCAATAACGCCCTTCTGGTTGAACAGGAAGGCCACGCAGCCCATAGCACCCAGATTGCCGCCGTTCTTATCGAAGTAGTGGCGCAGATCAGCAGCGGTACGGTTACGGTTGTCGGTCAGGGTCTCCACCATGACTGCCACGCCGCCGGGGCCGTAGCCCTCGTAGGTGATGGCCTCGAACTCGGTCTTGTCGCCGCCCTCGGCCTTCTTGATGATACGCTGGATGTTATCGTTGGGCACGCTCATGCGCTTTGCCTTGGCGATCAGGTCTGCCAGCTTGCTGTTGGAAGCCGGGTTGGGGCCGCCGTCACGGACGGCAACGCTGATCTCGCGGCCGATCTTGGTAAAGACCTTGGCGCGGGCGCCGTCGGTCTTTTCCTTCTTGCGCTTAATATTGTTCCATTTGCTATGTCCAGACATGGGAAAGAGCCTCCTAAATTTATCGGTATCTCCGCCTGCGGGCAGACGGGCTGTGGTCGCCCGCTTGTGGCAGCACACAAAATCTAACTCTATTATTTTATCACAATCCACCGGCACGTTCAAGCCTGAAAAGCCCGATTTTCGCCCGGATGCGTGTAAATCTGCGGTTTACAGCAGCCGCAGCGCCTTGGGATAGTGGTTTTTCACCCGCCCGCCGGACACCTTGCCGCCGCCCAACGGCCAGCCGTCCACGGTCACGCAGCACCAGCCGTCCGCTGCGGTGCGGGCTTCCACCTCACGGCCGGAGAGGTACTCAGTGCAGCGGCAGTCGGCAAGGGTCAGCTGCTCGCAGTTCGTGCACAGGTTGCCAAAGGCCGTAAACAGGTGGTGCTCCGGCACAAAGCGGCCCTTCTGCACGCTGCCCACGAACACCCCCGCCCGCAGCACATGGAGTCCCGTCTGCGGAAAGGCCACCGGCAGCAACACACCACCGCCGTGCACCACGGCCGGACGCTGCGCCAGCGCGGGGAAATACTGCCGGGCAAATTCCTGCCATGCGGCAAGGCTCTGCGCCGGGGTGGCCTCCCCTGCCACGGTGTCCCGGGTGCGGCGGCTCGTGCCCTGCACGGCGTCCCGGCAGGCGCGGCTGTCCGCGCGGCGGGTGCTGCGGGCATCTGCGGCCTTGGCAGGCTTCGCCTTGCCCTTGCCCTTTTTGCCCGCCTCGGCAGCGGCGGCAAGCCAGAGCTGCTCCTCCGGGGTGTATTCTCCCTCCGGCGGCAGGGTGCGGGGAGTACCGGCCTTGACCAGCCGGGCCATAAAGTGCCCTTCGCCGCCCTGGCAGGGCCAGATGCGGCGCACCTTGCTCACATCCAGCGGCAGACCGCCGGTGCGGTTCTCTTCGCCTGCGCTGCCAAAGGTGTAATCCACGTTGCCCAGCACATCTGCCAGTATAAACTCCGGGTGGCGCTGCAAAAAGGCCGCCACCTGTCCCTCGTCCTCCTCCGGCGCAAAGGTGCAGGTGGAGTACACCAGCTGCCCGCCGGGAGCCAGTGCTGCTGCGGCGCAGTCCAGTATCTGCGCACCCAGCTCTGCGCACTGCTTTACCAGTGCCTCGCAGTGCTGCTGCAGTGCTACCGGCTCCTTGCGGAACATTCCCTCACCGGAGCAAGGCGCGTCCACCAGCACCCGGTCGAAAAACTCCGGCAGCGCCTCGGCAATGCGGGCGGGGGTCTCGTTGAGCACCACGGCGTTGGAAACGCCCATGCGTTCAAGGTTGCTTTTTAAAATTTCGGCACGCGCAGCCACATACTCGTTGCTCACTAGCACACCGCGCCCCTGCAATGCCTCCGCCAGCTGGCTGCTTTTTCCGCCGGGTGCGGCGCACAGATCCAGCACCCGCATTCCCGGCTGTACCCCCAGCAGCGGCGCTGCCGAAGAAGCCGAGGGCTCCTGCGAATAGAACACCCCCGCATGGTGGTACGGATGCCGTCCGGGCTTAAAGTCCGGCTGATGCACCACAAAAGCCGCCTTGCAGAAGGGCGAGGGTTCCAGCGGAAAATCTGCCCTCTGCGCAAACTGCTCCGGTGTGGTGCGCAGCGCCGACACGGTGACCCCGCGCTCTGCCGTCTGCTGCGGGGCGGCATACAGCTGCTCGTACCGCTGGCCCAGCAGGGCACGTTCCCGCTGCTCAAAATATTCCGTAGGCATATTCTTTTCCTCCCATGGGATGTATAAAGCCGCCGGCTGCGGCCACACTATGGACTGTGAGGGCGGCCCCGCCCCCACAGCAACGACCGAAAGGAGCATTCACATCATGGAAAACCGCAGTGAGAACCGCAGTACCAATTGCAAGAACCAGACCTCTAACCGTACCAGCAGCAAGACCACCAACAGCGCTACCAACGAGCACAAGCACCCCAACCAGTACACCAAGGGTGCCGATGACGAGAGCGCCAAGAACTCCACCAACAGCCGTTCCACCAACGCAAAAAACAGCCGCTGATGGCGTAAGCGGCATCTGACGGACCGCAGATGCCAACAAGCAAAGCCCGCTGCCCTCCACCACTGGTTTCCAGTGTGGAAAGCAGCGGGCTTTCGCATTCTTATTTCTGGTCAGGGTCAAACTGCTGCCACAGCACCTCAAACAGCTGGTGCACGCGCTCCAGTTGTCCGTTCAGGTACAGCCATCCCAACAGGCACTCGAAGCCGGTGGAGGCACGGTATTCCTCCGGGGAGGCGTGCTTGGCAACGCTGGCCTTGCTGGCGTTGCGGCCGCGCTTGAACACAGCCAGCTCGTCCTCGGTGAACAGCGGCTCCAGCAGCTGCTCCTCTCTGAACTGCGCCTTGGCAGAGACATACTTGACCTTTTCGGCGTTCAGCTTTCCGGCAGAAAGGCGGTGGTGCTCCACCAGACGCTGGCGCACCAGCAGCTCCAGCACGCTGTCCCCTACAAAGGCCAGCGCCAGCGGGCTGAGCTCCCGCGGGTCGATCTTTTCTGATTCGTTCATGATGCTTTATCCTTAGAAGATATAGTCGAACTGATACTCGCCGATGAGGATGGTATCGTTCTCTTCCACGCCCTTCTGCACCAGCGCGTCCAGAATGCCGCTCTCGCCCAGCTGACGCTGGAAGAACTGCAGGCTCTCGTAGTCGTCCACGTTGCTGCCGGCCAGAATATACTCCAGCCACGGGGCATCCACGCTCCACACATGGGCTTCCATGCGCTGGATGGTGAAATCGCGGCCATTCTTCTTGGGCTCCGGCTTTTTGTACTCGGGGGTGAACACCGGCACCTGCGGGATATCCTTGAGGCGGTTGTACACGAGCCCCGGCAGCTGCTTTACGCCCTGCATGGTGGCGGCAGAGATGGGCACAAAGGTCAGGCCTTTGCCCTCCACATACTGGCGGAAGGTCTCGATCTGCTCTTCGGTGGCAAGGTCGCACTTGTTTCCCACCACGATCTGCGGGCGCTCGGCCAGCACGGGGCTGAACTTTGCCAGCTCCTCGTTGATCTTCTCAAAGTCCTCGATGGGGTCGCGGCACTCGCTGCCGGAAACATCCACAACGTGCAGCAGCAGACGGCAGCGCTCCACATGGCGCAGGAAATCGTGGCCCAGACCAACACCTTCGCCGGCGCCCTCGATCAGGCCGGGAATGTCGGCGCAGACAAAGCTTGCGCCCTCGCCCACCGACACAACGCCCAGCGTGGGCACAAGGGTGGTAAAGTGGTAGTTGGCGATCTTGGGCTTTGCCGCACTGATGGTGGAGATGAGGGTGGACTTACCCACGTTGGGGAAGCCAATCAGACCCACGTCCGCAATCAACTTCAGCTCCAAGGTCACCTGCAGATCCTCGCCGGGCATACCGGGCTTTGCAAACTTGGGGATCTGGCGGGTGGGGGTGGCAAAATGTGCGTTGCCGTAGCCGCCGCGACCGCCCTTAGCAATGGTGACCGGGGTGTGGTCGGACAGGTCGGCGATGACAAGGCCGCTCTCTGCGTCCTTGATCACAGTGCCCAGCGGCACCTTGATGACCAGATTCTCGGCATTTTTGCCGTGGCACAGGCTTGCGCCGCCCTTGCCGCCCTCCGGGGCTGCATACTTGCGCTTATAGCGGAAATCCATCAGGGTGGACAGATGATCGTCCGCCACAAAGATGATGTCGCCGCCCCGGCCGCCGTCGCCGCCGTCCGGGCCGCCCGCGGCCACGAATTTTTCGCGGTGAAAGCTCACCGCACCATCGCCGCCCTTGCCCGCATGGAGCCATATCGTGGCGATGTCGATAAAGTTAGTCTGTGCTGCCATACAGCCCCTCCTTAGCTTTATAGGCCTTTGCGTTTCAGCGCCCTCATCCGGCACTTCGTGCCACCTTTCCCCGACCGGGGGAAGGCTTGCAAACAGCGCCACACGAACGCATAGCCTTATTTCATCAAAAAGAGCCGGGCCACGAGGGTCCGGCTCTACGATTGCAGTTATTCAGAAAGAAGTTACTGCTTAACGCTGCACTTCTTGCCGCTCTTGCCCACGCGCTCGAAACGGACGGTGCCGTCCACCAGAGCAAACAGGGTATCATCGCTGCCCTTGCCAACGTTCTCACCCGGCATGATGTGGGTGCCACGCTGACGAACCAGGATGTTGCCGGCCAGAACGAACTGACCGTCTGCACGCTTGGTGCCCAGACGCTGTGCTGCGGAATCGCGGCCGTTCTTGGTGCTGCCTACGCCCTTTTTATGTGCCATTGTAATTTACCTCCTTAGCCGTTGATCGCAGTGATCTCAACCTTGGTGTAGGGCTGACGATGGCCCATACGGCGAGCACTGTGCTTCTTTGCGCGATAGGTGATGATGTTCAGCTTCTTGCCCTTGCCATTCTTGATGACCTTGGCAGAAACGGTAGCACCCTCAACAACAGGAGCGCCAACCTTCACAGAACCCTCCTCGCCAATAGCGAGAACCTGATCAAACTTCACTTCGGAGTCGGCCTCAACGTCCAGCTTTTCGATGTAGACGATGTCGCCCTGCTCCACGCGGTACTGCTTACCGCCGGTAACAATGATTGCGTACATTTTGTTCATTCCTTTTCGTTGTACTCGCTGGTCGTAAAGGCAGGCCCTTACAGCGGGCCATTTCAGGCGCCCACACCATGCGGCTAGAATATTATAGCAAAAACCAAACCGGATTGCAAGAGGAAATTTCCCTTTTGCGCAAATTTTTTACGCTTTTTTCTGCCCGGCCTGTTCTATGGCGGCTTTCACCTGCGCATTATAGGCCTCGGTCTTTTCCAAAAACAGCTTGCGCGGGCTGGAGGCCAGCAGCTGAGTGTCCTTACCCGCAAAGGAGATGGGGCCGTCCAGCTTCTTTTGAGCCGCCTTGTTCTCAGCGTTCAGCGCCAGCGGCACAAACAGGGGCTTGTCCTTGAGCTTGCGGGTAAAGTACACCTCTGCCGCAATGCCCGCCACCACGGCGATGCCTGCCACCAGCTGGGATACCCGCAGCCCGATGGAGGGCACCAGCATCAGGCTGTCGGTGCGCAGACCCTCGATCCAGAAACGGCCTGCGCCGTACCAGATCAGATACCGCAGGGTGATGTCGCCGTTGAACTTGCGTTTTTTGATGTAACGGAACAGCAGGAAAAAGCCCACAAAGCACCAGATGCTCTCGTACAAAAAGGTGGGATGCACCGGCAGGTTGGGGTCGATGACCACACCCTTGGGCACCGTGACCGTGCTGCTCATCAGATAAGCACGGGTAGCCTCGCTGTACATTCCCCACGGCAGGGTGGTGTTGCAGCCAAAGGCCTCCTGATTGAAAAAGTTGCCCCAGCGACCGCAGCCCTGCCCGATGAGAAAGCCCATGGCGGTAAGGTCGAACATGGGCAGCACCGGCACGCCCCGCCACTTGCAGGCCAGACCGCCGAACAGAAAGCCGCCGATGATGCCGCCGTAGATGGCAAGGCCGCCATCCCGGATGGCGATCATCTCCCAGATGCTCTCATATTTAAAAGGTGCCATAGCCACATAATAGGCGCGGGCGCTGATGATGCCCAGCACTACGCCAATAAGGATGACGTCCACCATGCTGTCCGGGTCTACGCCAAATTCCAGACTGTGCCGGAAGGCAAAGACCAGCGCCAGACACAGACCCACTGCGATGCACACGCCGTACCAGTAGATGCTGACCCCGCCGATGGTAAAGGCCACGCGGTTCAGGTGAAAACTCAGTCCCAGACCCGGGAACTGTACCAGATTTGTCATTCTTCTTCCTCCTCGTCCTCTTCTGCCGCCTGCGCCGTGCCATCCGGCAGGATGTACATGGTAGCCATGCGGTCGGTGCACAGGATGTGCTGCAGGGCAGCGTCCGCATCCTCTGCAGTCAGCCCGGCCAGCATGGAGATCTGCTGCGCCACCGTCTGGCCGCTGAGGGCAAAGTCTGCCATCTGGCTGGCCGAGTCTTCCACGTTTTCCAGATTTTCGATCAGCTGGCCGTATTTTTCGTTCTTACACAGGGTAAACACTTCCCTGTCCACCCCTGCGGCGCGCACCCGGGCGATCTCGTCCAGCAGTAGCTGCCGCACGGTGTCCGGCACATCGCTTTCGCCAGTGAACAGGATGCAGCAGCAGCCGTCCACCCGCAGCACCTCGCCGCCAAAGCCGGGGTTCACAAGGCCTTCGTCATACAGGCGGCGGTACAGCGGCGACATCCCGCCCACGATGCAGCTGAGCACAAGGTCGTACAGCGCCTCGGTGCGCAGATCGTCCGCAGGCAGCGGCTCTTCCTTAAAGCCTACGCCGAAGCAGGGCTTGGAGACCGGCATGGTCAGCGTTTTTTCCGTAGCGGCAAGGGTCATGGGCTCCGTGGCCCACAGCCGCTGCACCTTTTCTGCCGGGCGGGGCTCCATCAGGCCGTGCCGCTTGCAGGCGGCAAGGATCTGTTCCATGGTGGTGTTGCCGGCCGCGGCCAGCACCATATTGCCCGGGGCATAAAAGGCCTTGCAGCTGTCGTACAGCATGGCGGACGTGATCTCAGCAATGCTTTCCACCGTACCCGCAATGTCGCTGCGGATGGGGTGGCTGTGGTACAGGCACTCGAACAGGCCGGTGATGAGCCGCCAATCCGGGCTGTCATCGTACATTTTGATTTCCTGCCCGATGATACCCTGCTCCTTGGCGATGGTCTGCTCGGTAAAATAGGGGTGCCCTACCATGCCCAGCAGCACGTCCAAGCTTTCGTCCAGCTGCTGGGTGGCGGTGAACAGGTAGCAGGTGCGGTCAAAGCTGGTAAAGGCGTTGGCGTTGGCACCGGTCTTTGCGTACTTGGCAAAGGCATCGCCGTCCTCGTCCTCGAACATTTTGTGCTCCAGAAAATGCGCCACACCCGCCGGCAGATGCACCGTTTGCCCGTTCAGGCAGAAATCTCGGTCGATGGAGCCGAACTTTGTAGCATAGATCACATGGGTGCTGGAATAGCCCGGCATGGGGCGCACCAGCACCGTCAGGCCGGAGGGCAGGGTCTGCCACTGGTCGGCCACGGTCTTTTCCAGCAGGGTCTGGTTATTCTGCGGCATGGGCAGCATCCTCCTTTGTAAGCAGATAGCTGACCGAGAGGGTCAGGCGGCGCAGGATATCCCGCACCTCGTCTTTGGTCACGGCGCGTAGAGCATTCCGCGCCTGCTCCGGGCTCTGGATAGGTGCAGCGCTGTTGGCACCGGCGCGCAGCACCTCGATGTAGTACCAGCTTTCGATGCCGCCAAGGCTGTCCTCTACCCCGTTCATGCCGCTGAGCAGCCCCCGGCGGCAGTCCTCGAATTCCTCGTCGGTAATGGGGCCGGTGCACAGGTCGGCAAGTTCCTTCAAAATGGCCTGCTCTGCGCGGGCGGCATCAGCGTGTTCCACACCGCTGTTCACCGCCATGCTGCCAGTAAAGCTTTGGAAGGAGGAGGAGCAGTAGTAGCACAGATGGTCCCGCTCCCGCACATTGAGGAACAGGCGGCTGGTCACGCTGCCGCCGTACAGCGCCATGGCAAGGCGCACTGCTGCCAGCTGCTGCGGCTGCATGGGCTGCCCCAGTGTGAACAGCATACACAGCTTTGCCTGCACCATATCGTAGTTTTCGGTCTTATGCACCGGTGCAATGGCAGGCATGGCCATGTTTTCCACCAGCGGCAGCGGGGCGCGGTCAATGCAGACAAGCTCTGCCAGCAAAGCATCCCGGATGGCGGCGGTCTGGGCGGCATCACAGCCCAGCACCAGCAGCTCGATGTTTGCAGTGCGCAGCATCTGCTGATAAGCGGTGGTCAGCATGGCCGGGGTAAGGCCGTCCACCTCTTCCAGATAGCCCTCCTGCCGCACACCTGCCGGACTGTCACCAAAAAACTCCCGGTTGGCCTGATGCAGGCAGTAGATACGTTTATCGTTGATTTCATCCTCAAGGCCCTTTTTCAGCATCTGCTTTTCAATGCTGACGGCCTGCGGGTCAAAGCAGCCGTCCACAAAATACGGATGGAAGGCCGCACCCAGCGCGATTTTGGTATACTCGGCGGTCAGTGCCTCGCCCTCCAGCGCAAAGGCATCCTTGATGCCGGTCACGCTGACGCAGAGGTTGTGGTTGCAGCCCATGGGGCGGGCGTCCACGGTCAGGTCTGCGCCGTAGAGCTTTGCCAGCTTTTTGGTGAGGCGGGTCATATCCGGGCAGTCCGCATAGCCGCGCTCCATCACCAGCGGCAAAAGCGCATGGGCAGTGGCCGTTTTACGCTGGGCCGGGAAAGCAAAGTGGATGCTGATGCGGCAGCGGTTGAATTTAGAAGCCGGGTCGCAGGAAAGATGCACGCCCGGTGCAATGAGAGTACGTTCCAATGATAGTTCCCTTCTCTCTGTGCCGCAGCACAGAGCATTTGATTCAGTCTGCCCTCTGCAGGGCGATGAACTCTTCCAGGCTCAGGCCGCTGGCGCGGATGGCAAGGGCGTTTTCCACCCCCACATAGCGCCAGTGCCACGGCTCGAACACGATGCCGGTGGCGGCCTGCCGGTCCTGCGGGTAGCGCAGGATAAAGCCGTATTCCGCCGCGTAGGCCGTAAGCCACTCGTAGGCGCGGGTCTCGGCAAAACCGGTGTCCTGCTGCGGATTGTCCGCGCTGAGGATATCTGCCGCGTAGCCGGTGCCGTGCTCGTTGGCGTTGGCGACGGGCTGGATGGTAGCCGCCAGACGGGCGGCTTCCTCCTCGGACTTGCGCTTATCGCGGTAGGTCTGCACCCGGGCCTCGTAGGCGGCCTGACGGGTGTCGGCGTCCTGATAACCGGCCACAAGGGTCAGGCTGACGCCGTCCGCCTGCGCGGCGGCAGCCATGCTGCGATACTGCATGGTTGCTTCGGCTTCCAGCTGCTGGCCGGTGGCCTCGTCGGCGGTATCCAGCAGCGGAGCAGGCTCAGCGGTATAGGGCAGGTTGGCGTTCACCAGTACCAGCCGGGCATCTGCGGCGTTAAATACATAGTCTGTGCCGTCGTACACGCTGGCTGCAAATACCTTTGGCCCGGCCAGCAGACCGTGCACCTTGGGCAGCAGCCACAGGATGCCGCCGGTCAGCAGCGCTACCACCGCCGCGCAGCCGGCCAGAAACAGCACCCAGTTGCGGGCCAGCCGCAGCATTTTGCGGCGCTTCCATTGTTGATAGGTCAGGCGCTTCTCAGCAGGCGCTCTGGAGGTACGGGTGGATTCACTCATGCGGCGGGGCTCCTTTTCGGCATTGTTGCAGCGCCGGTGCGCCGCACAGATTCAAACTATATTATACACCCCTTTGCAATTTGTGTAAACGCCGCTGTGTGTAAAAAAATTATGACCCGCCCGCCCCCCGGCAGGGAGCAGACAGGCCATAATTAAAAATTTTACGCAGATCAGTCAAACAGCATATCGTGGATGGCACCGACAGCCTTGTCGGCGTCTGCACGGTCGATGATGCAGGAGATTTTGATCTCGCTGGTGGAGATCATCTTGATGTTGATATTGTTGTTGGACATTGCCTCGAACATCTTGGAGGCAACGCCGCTGTGGCTCTGCATACCGGCACCCACGATGGAGACCTTGGCGCAGGTGGTGTCCACACTGACATCGTTGAAGTGTGCACTTTCCTTCAGCACACGCATAGCCAGCTCGGCTTCGCCTTCGGCACAGGTAAAGCTGATGTCCTTCTTGCCGTCGCGGCCGGTGGACTGCAGAATGATGTCCACGTTGATGTTCTTCTGTGCCAGCAGACCGAAGATCCTAAAGCTCATGCCCGGCTCATCGGGAACGTTGAGAATCGTGATAACGGCAACATCGGTGTCCTTGGCGACACCCTTGATCAGCATACCTTCCATGTCCTTTGTAACCTCCTTAACCACCGTACCCGGGATGGGGTTCAGGCTGGAGAGCACCTCCAGCTCCACATTGTACTTTTTAGCCAGCTCCACGCTGCGGTTGTTCAGCACCTGTGCGCCCAGAGATGCCAGTTCCAGCATCTCGTCAAAGGTGATCTCTTCCAGCTTACGGGTTTTGCTCACTTTGCGCGGGTCGGCGGTATAAACGCCCTCCACATCCGTGTAGATCTGGCAGCGGTCAGCGTGCAGGGCAGCGGCAATTGCCACAGCACTGGTGTCGGAGCCGCCGCGTCCCAGAGTGGTGATGTCATCCAGCTTGTTCAAGCCCTGGAAACCTGCCACCACCACCACACGGTTGCGCTCCAGCTCGGAGGAGATCCGCTCGGTCTCCAGCCGGGTGATGCGTGCCTTGGTGTAGGCACGGTCGGTGCGGAAGCCCGCCTGCCAGCCGGTCAGGCTGATGGCATGGCAGCCCAGCTCGTTCAGCGCCATGGCCAGCAGTGCGATGCTGATCTGCTCGCCGGAGGCCAGCAGCATATCCATCTCACGCGCCGAGGGGTTATGGGTGATCTCCCCTGCCTTGGCGATCAGGTCATCGGTGGTGTCGCCCTGTGCGGAGACTACCACCACTACGTCATTGCCCGCGTTGTGGGTGTTGGCCACGATCCGCGCAACGTTGAAGATACGGTCACGGTCCTTTACGGAAGAACCGCCGAATTTCTGTACGATCAACGCCATATCTTGTCACTCTCCTCTTTAACGCCCCGCGCTTGCGGGGGGCTTGCCGGGCGGAAGCGTCCTTGCACTTCCCTTACCCATTTATCATTCCACGGTTGCGCCGGTGTTATCGGCATCCAGCTGCAACAGTGTAAATGCTTCACATCCGTCCAGACCTTCCAGCAGCTCCAGACCTTTTTCCAGCTTGGAATAGAACTTTTCGGCCTCGGCCTTTTCTGCCACAGCCATGACCGTGCTGCCTGCACCGGACACATACACGGCCTTTGCGCCGCACAGCCGCGCCATGTCGAACACCTCGCGGGAGCCGGGCATCAGGGGCATGCGATACTGCTGGTGCAGCTTATCCTCGGTGGCAATGGCCAGCAGGTCGTGCCGCCCCTCGCAGAAAGCTGCGGGCACCAGCGCCGCACGGGACAGGTTATACACCGCGTCCTTATGGGATACCTCTTTAGGCAGAGCAGCGCGGGCTGCCTCGGTCAGCAGCTTGTAGTCCGGCACGATGGCAGCAAAGCAGAGGCTTTCATCCACATTCCGCTTGACCGAATACACCTTGCCGTCCTCGAACACGCTGCTGGTCAGGCCGCCCAGCAGTGCCGGAGCCACGTTATCGGGGTGTCCCTCAATGGCAGTTGCCAGCGTGAGCAGCTCCTGCGTGTTGAGCACATCGCCCAGCATCCGGTTTGCGCCCAGCAGACCCGCGATGATGCAGGCCGAAGAAGAGCCCAGACCCCGTGCCATGGGGATGGGGTTCGTCTGGGTGATCTTAAGGGGCGGGATCTGCTTGCCAACCTTTTCGAACAGACCCTTGGCGGAGCGGTACACGAGATTCGACTCGCCCCGGGGGATGCGGGTGCCGTCCGATGCCGAGATCTCCAGCACCTCGCTGTCCTCAAAGGTGACCGTGTTGTACAACGTAACTGCCAGACCCAGCGCATCGAAGCCGGAGCCTACGTTAGCGCTGGTGGCAGGAACCGAAACCTTGATCTTCATTGCCGCAGTTCCTTTCCGTTACACTTCCTCGGGCAGACGCTTGAGCACCAGCTTCACACTGCCGCCCACGGCCTCCACCTTGCGCGCGGCCTCTGCCAGCGCACGTTCATCGGCGCGCTTCACAAAGTAGGCGCAGCCCTCGTACCGCTCATCCACCACCTTGCCGTAGCCGTAGATGGCCTCCACCACAGCGGGTGCAATGCCCGCCACACGCACATAATATGCAGCAGGAGCCGGGTCGGTGAGCATGCCGTCCACCGGGTCCGCAGGCTGCCAGAACAGGCTGTCGTGCACCTGTGCGCCGTTTTTCAGCGCATCCACCACGTCTGCCACCACAGCGCTGGCGGTGGGCAGCTTGCCTGCGCCCTTGCCGTAGAACACCACATCGCCAAGCATATCGCCCTTGACCAGCACCGCGTTGAACACATCGTCCACGCTTGCCAGCTGGTTTGCCTTGGGCACCAGACACGGCTCTACACCGGCGGCCACGCTGCCGTCCTTGCCAAGCTTCATCCATGCGATCAGCTTGATAACGCAGCCCAGCTTTTCGGCGCTGGCCACATCGGCGGCGGTAATGGCGCGGATGCCCCGGGTGGGGATGTTCTGGGGGTAGATCTGGTGGCCGCACACCATGGAGGACAGGATGGCGATCTTGCGGCAGGCGTCGCGGCCGTCCACGTCATCGCTGGGGTCCTTGGTCTCTGCGTAACCCAGCTCCTGCGCAATTTGCAGCGCATCCTCAAAGCCAAGGCCCTCCCGCACCATCTTGGTGAGCATGAAGTTGGTGGTACCGTTCACGATGCCCTCCACCTCGGTGATGACGTTGGCCGCCAGGCACTGGTGCATGGGGGTGATGATGGGCGTACCGCCGCCCACAGAGGCCTCGAACAGGAAAGCACAGTCGTGCTCCTTGGCCAGTGCCAGCAACTCTGCACCGTAGGTGGCCACCATCTCCTTGTTAGAGGTGCACACGCTGCGGCCGCTCTCCAGACACGCCTTGACGTAGGGGTAAGCAAAGCGGGTACCGCCGATGGTCTCCACCACCACCCGGATCTCCGGGTCCTGCAGGATCACGTCGATATTCTTGACCACCAAAGGCTCCACCGGGTTGCCGGTAAAATCCTTCGGATCCAGAATATATTTTACCTCCACCGGTTCGCCAGCCCGGCGGGAGACGCTTGCAGCATTGTGGCACAGCACCTCGTATACGCCGCTGCCCACCGTGCCAAAGCCCAGAATTGCAATTTTAGCCATACTCTCTTTCCCTCGTTTCCTGCTTTGTTACAGGTTATACCCACAGCGCACACTCACCACCATGCGCTGGCGCGAAAGCTTTTCGGTCAGTTCCTCCGGGGACATCTGCATGGTATCGGTGCGGATGGTGACCGCCACCAGCGCAGCCCCATTCTCCGGGGTGGACTGGTTGATGGTCACAATACTGGCGCCTGCGGCGCTGATACCGGCCAGAAGGCTTTGCAGCGCACCGGTCTCGTCCCGCAGGGTGGCCATGACCGTGATGACCTCACGGCCGTTCTCGGAATCAAAAATACAATCCTTATACTTATAAAATGCACTGCGCGAAAGCTCTACGGCGCGGGTCGCAGCCGAAATGCTGCGGGCTTCGCCGCTGGCCAGCAGCTCCTTGGCGCGTACCACCTTAAGAAAAACCTCCGGCAGCACCTGCGCATCCACCAGATAAAAACGGCGTTCCAACTTGTTCACCTCTCAAACACAAGTGTTCTTGCAGAAAATATAATAGCATCCGAACCCCTGCAATGCAAGAGCCCGGATGCTATTTTGTCACTTTGTCCAGTTTTGTCTTGTGAAGTGCGCCCTGTCCTTGCCGGATTTTTCAGCAAAGGGGTGAAAAAGTACGATTTTTGTCCTTATTCCGTGTCCAGTGCACTGGTATCGGTGGGGATGACCGGCTGGGTGGGCACAGCATCGTCTGTGTTCTCGGCAGGGGCAGCAGCCTGCGGTGCGGCATGGGAATAGGTGCAGGTATCGGGCAGGTCATCGGCACGGTAGTAGCCCACGGCAGTGCTCGGGCAGCCTGCACCGGCCAGCAATCCGCTCTGGGTGCAGTAACGGCGTTCCACCACGCCTGCGGAGGCGGGGAATGCCTTATAGGGCAGGTCTGCCTGTGCCTGCTCCATCAGTGCCTTCCACGCCATAACACAGGTGCGGGTCTTGGCCTGCTGCTTGGACAGAGTCTTGGTCATATCGTAAGGTGCATCATATCCCCACCACACAGCGGTGACATAGTAGGGCGTGCCGCCCACGAACCACAGATCCTTTTCGTCGCTGGCAGTACCGGTCTTGCCAAAGGCCTCCATGCCGTTGGAGTTGGGATAGCGGCCGCTGGCAGTACCCACACTGGAGAACAGAACATTCTTCAGCAGACGGTTCATGACATAAGCGGTATCGGGGGTCAGTGCCTGATAGCTGGTGGCGTTGTTTTCCAGATAGATGTTGCCGTCCCGGTCCAGCACACGGGTGTACAGGTGCGGGGTGGTGTACTCGCCATCATAGAAGATCTGGAAGGCCGCGGCCAGTGCCATGGGGGTAACGCCCTTGGTCTGGCTGCCCATAACCATCTGCGCCAGACCCACGTCGTTGGTGGGGTCCAGCGTATTCAGTTGCAGAGTGTTGTAGACGAAGTTGAAGATATTGCTTGCGCCCACAAGGTCGCCCACGCGGACTGCGATGGTATTCAGCGAGCGGGCAAGGCCGTTCCACAGCGGGAGATCGCTGCCGTCGCCATAGTTGCCGCCGTAGTTGCGCGGCCAGCTGCGCCATGCGTTGGGGTAAGCGCGGAGCTGCTTGTCGGAGAGCCCCATCAGGCCATTCTTGCGGCAGTAGTCCTCGTCCCGGATGATCATATCCTGCTTCTGATACAGGGGGGAGTTGTTGAGCATGGTGGACCAGTTGACCAGACCGTACTCAATGCCCAGCGCATAGGCACCGATGGGCTTGATGGTAGAACCGGTCTGCCGCTCCACATTATAGGCGCGGTTCAGGGAAAGGCTCTTGGTCTTTTCGCCAAGGCCGCCCGCAATAGCCAGCACGTTGCCGTCATAGTCCAGCGTGACCATAGCAGCCTGCGTGCGCACGTTGCGGTAATAGTAGACGGTGCCATCTTCGCCGGTGCGGGTCTTGGGGGTACCGTCTTCGTTGAACACCTGCACATCATCGTCCGAAATAGAGGTGACCTCTTCCTCATGCCAGCCCGCCGGGAAGTAGGCATCGTCGGTGTTCAGCATCAGGTTTTCCATCTGGGACTGCAACTTGGTGTTGACAGTGGCTTCGATGGTAAAGCCGCCGGTGTAGAGCAGCTTCTGCGCCTCGGACTCGCTGATGCCCTCCTTGGTCATGATGTCCTGCACGACCTCATTGAACAGTGCATCGGTGAAGTAGGAGGTGACGGTGCTGGGCTTTTTGCCGCTGTCTTCTTCGGCCAGCACAAGGGGCTGTGCAGCGCCGTTGCGGTAGTCCTCCTCGCTGATCACACCCTGCTGCCACATATTGTACATGATGAAGTTGCGGCGGTGGATCAGATTTTCGGGGTTCGTATAGGGGTTATAGTTGGTGGGGTTTTTGGTAATAGAGGCAATGGTAGCGCACTCCCACAGGCTCAGCTGGCTGACGTCCTTGTTGAAGTACTCGTTGGCCGCCGTCTGCACGCCCTGAATGGTGCCAGTAAAGCTGATGGTGTTCAGGTAAGCCTCCAGAATGGTCTCCTTGGAGTAGCTGCGGCTCAGGCAGAGGGCGCGGTAGATCTCGCGCACCTTGCGCAATGCGCCATCGATACCGCTGGCGCTGTTGTCATCGGTCAGGTTCTTGATGAGCTGCTGTTCCAGTGTGGATGCGCCCTGCTTGGAGCTGTAAATGGGCAGCAGATACTCGTTGATCATTGCGCCGATGGTGCGCTTGAAGTTGACGCCGGGCTCTGAGTAGAAGTCCTTATCCTCGGTGCAGATGAAGGCATACTGCAAATTGGAGGGGATTTGCTCAAGGTCTGCCCATACGCGGTGGCTGTTGGAGGAGCGCAGGGTGGCATACTCCACCTGTGCGCCGGTATCCGGGTCGGTAGCTACCACCATACTGGACTGGCTCAGCTGAATGTTGTCCAAGTCCAGCAGGTCACCGTCGTTGGCAGTAGCCTGCACCACATAGAACACCATGCCCACGGCCACCACGCTGCCCAGCATGATGCCAAGGCAGAGCACCGTAGCGACGGTGCGGCCAATGAACCGCAGGATGGGATGCTTGCTCTTTTCCTTCGGCGGCTTGGGGCTTTTGGGTGCCTTGGGTGTGCGGGTACGGTTTTCCGCTGCGGAGTGTACCTCGCGGCGGCTCTGGGAAACATTGACCTTACGTCCCACCGGGCGGGCAGGCTGCTCCTCGCCGCCCCGGTGGATCTTTCTCATCTCATTGTTGGAGATAGGGATCGCCTCCTGACATTTCAAGACTGTTGCCGGGCATAGCTGCACCGGGCTTTATCCACATCGTTTGTGACACGAAATTTCAAACTGCAATACCATATTATAACACGCAAGCCCCAGCCGGGCAAGAACCAATCTTTGCGCGCTGAGCAGATATAAATAGTATAACACACTCTCTTGTGGAAAGTACAGTATCTGCGTGTGAAAATTGTCTACTATCCGCCAAAACGGGGCATACTTACCGGGGAAGGGAGTGTTTTTTATGCGCAAGCTGTCTGTCTGCCTGTTCTACGGGCTTTGCGTATTCACCATTGTATTCAGTCTGTTCTGGATGGCGCTGCCAAGGCTGCCGCTGTCCCAAAGCCCCGCCGGGTCTGAGACCGACCCCGCCTCTCCCCTGAGCCTTGCCGCGCAGGCAGTGCCCCAGACGGACACCGCCCGCTACTGCCTGCAAGACAGCGGCGGGCGGGTGGCGGTGTACACCTGCCGCGCCGACGGCACCCCGGGCACCCTGATCCGCGTGACCGGCATCTACACCAACCTTCTGCCCGAAAACGACGCCTTACGCATCAAGCGCGGGCTTGTGGTCAACAGCCCCCGGGAACTCGACCTGCTGCTGGAGGATCTGGGGGAATAAACGCAACGAGCCGCTGCACGATGTGCAGCGGCTCGTTGCATTTATATGATTCAGGCTTCCATTTCTTCCAGCGGCACAAGGTATTCCTTGCGGCACTGCTCGTACTCCAGCATATAGTCCTTGCTGGGGCTGTGGTGCATGATGTTTTTCAGGGTGTGAGAGTCGTAATCATCGCCGGCCTCCATGCCCACCATGCGCACCGCAATGTTGGAGCAGTGGTCGGAGATACGCTCGGCGTTGTTCAGCACATCCAGGAACACCACGCCGGTGTCGATGGAGCAAATGCCGTCCTTCAGGCGGCGGATGTGCTGGTCGCGCAGACGCTCCACCATCACATCAATGATCTCCTCCAGCGGCTCCACCTGTGCTGCCTTCTGGACATCATCGTTTTCAAAGGCCTCGTCCGTCAGCGCCAGAATGCGCTCCAATGCGGCATCCAGCAATTGCAGTTCCTTTTTGGCGCTCTCGCTGAAGCTGGCTTCCTTGTCGTACAGCTCCTCGGCCTTTTCCATGATGTTCACGGCATAGTCGCCGATACGCTCGAACTCGGTGACAAAATTCAGCAGCTCGGTCACCGCGTGGCTTTCGTCGTCGCCCAGCTCCTGATCTGTCAGCTTGATCAGATAGTTGGTGATCTCCACCTCCATGCGGTCGATCAGGTTCTCGCGCACCTTAATGGCGCTCACGGTCTCCTCGTCCATCTTCAAAAGCAGCGGCGCGGCCAGACCCACGTTGCGGGCGGCGCGGCGGGACATCTTGATCACCGCATTCTTCGCCTGCTGCAAAGCCACAGCTGGGCTCTTGTACAGACGCTCGTCCAGCACCGGCATGCTCAGCTCCTGTGCTTCCTCCACGCTGCTGGGCACCGTGAGCATCGCCAAGCGGCTCAGCACTCCGCTGCAAGGCAGGAACAGCAGCATGGCGCATACGCTGGACAAGGTATGGATGTTTGCAATGGAGCTCTTGTTCATCACATCGCCCCACATGGGGATGCCGATGGTGAATTGCACCGCATAGATCAGCGCCAGCAGGATCACACTGCCGATGACGTTGAAGTACAGATGGATGAGCGCTGCCCGCTTACCATCCTTGGAGGAGCCGCCGATGGTGAGCAGCGGGGTGAACGCCGTACCGATATGTGCACCCAGAATGATGGGAATGGCAGAGCTGAAGGTGACAAGCCCTGTGCTGGACAGTGCCTGCAGAATACCCACCGAAGCGGAGGAGGACTGGATGATCACGGTGACCACCACGCCCACCAGAACGCCCAGAATGGGGTTGGTCATAGTGACAAACAGATTCTGAAAGACGGCGCTCTCCCGCAGGGGAGCAACGCCGGTATCCATCAGGCTCATGCCGGTAAACAGAATGCCGAAGCCCAGCATGATCTGGCCGATATTCTTCTTTTTGGCATTGCGCAGGAACACATAAAAAATGCAGCCAATAAACGCCACCACGGGGGCAAAGGTCTTGGGCTGGATCAAGGTCAGCCACAGGCTGTCGCCTGAGATATCCGCCATGCGGATCAACTGACCTGTTACCGTAGTACCAATATTTGCACCCATGATCACGCCTACCGACTGCGTCAGTGTCATGATACCGGAGTTGACCAGACCGACACAAATAACCACCGTACCAGCCGACGACTGGATGACGCCGGTGATCAGTGTGCCGAAGATCACGCCTTTGATGGTAGAGGAGGTAAGCTTTTGCAATACGCCCTGCATCTTGCCGCCTGCCAGCTTTTCCAGACCGGCGCCCATGATGGACATGCCGTACAGGAACAGCGCAACGCCGCCCAGCAGAGAGGTAATGTGTGTGATATCCATAACGATACTCCTAATATGAAACTTCCCTTTTAATCCTTTACAGCACACAGCCGCCGGAACCTTGCACGCGCAACGCCTGCCCTGTTCCGAAAGCCGCTTACTTTTATTATACCATCAAAGGGGGCGTCTCAACAAGGTTTATTTTACAGGAAAGTTACTTTTTTTACACATTCCGCAACATATTTCCGGGCGGCAAACAAAAAGATTTCCGTTATTTTACATACATTTTACATTCAGCTTTCCCAGATGCGATATGCCGCCGCTTACCCGGCCAGCTCTTCCATGGCCTCCCGCACTGTATCGGCCGAAAACAGGAACACACCACTGCCGGTGTATACCTCCACATGATTGCCCACATAACGCAACTCAAAATCCTTCATGGTGTTTCCCTCCTGTGTTTCTGTTTTGTTCCGGGGCTTTCCCGGTGAACACAGTATCGCATAATTCAGATACCATAAAAAGGACTTTCAAACGTTTTTGCGGATTTTTTGCGTAAAAAACAGCGTATGCTCCCCAGTCTGCTCACGCTGTACACGGCCATTTTCCTCGGAGATCAGGTCTTTGGCAGTCCCCGCAGCGCCGCATTTCCGCAGGAAACAGGCGCTGGAGCTGCCGTTTTCCGTCACGACCCCCTCCTGTGAAAATGGGATAGCGGAGCGTCCGCAGACGCTCCGCTATCCCGAAATTAAAAATAAATTTTCCGCTGATAATGGCTATAGCAAAGCGGAAGCCCTTCCAAATCATCCTGCTGCGCAAAGCATTATTCTGCCGCGTCCGTTACGCGGACGGGGTAGCCTTTCCGCACACAGCGCACCGCGTAGCGGGAACCGCCGCCGGAGGTGCAGGTGAACAGGGTCAGATCCCAGTTGTCCGTCTCGGTAGCGGTGGTCATCTCCTCGATCTGGGTGGGGCGCAAAGTCTCCACGCTCTCCACCTCATAGCTCCAGCGCAGACCGTCTGCATCCGTAAAATAGACCGAACTGCCGATGGCCAGCCACTTGATGGGGCTGAAGTGCATTGCGTAGTTGTGGCCGCAGATCACAAGATCATCGCCATAGGTGGTGCCGCTGTACCGCCCGGGGGCGATCTTCAGCCCGGCGTAGCTCCACTGCGCCATCACCGGCAGCTCCCGTTCTACCGCCGGGATGGAAAGCACCCCGATGTAGTCCCGCCCTTCCACCTCCACGGTGGTCATCTCCTGCGTCGGGTCCAGCACCGGCTGCGGGGCTGCAGTCTCATTTTCCTGCTGGTGCTCCGTAATGGTCTTTTGCATGGTCTGCTCCAGCTCGCCCAATACTTCCTGCGAAGCCTTTTCTGCCCGGGCGGCATCCCACCGGTTGTAGCCCAGCAACCCGGCGGCGCATAAGATCAGCACCGCGCCCAGCACCATGCACAGCCTGCCGATTTTCCGTTTCATTGCATTCCATCCTTTATATATAATAGTATCGTCTGCTTCAGTATACCATTCCCCGCTCCGGTTTACAACCGTTCTTGCGGTCGTTTTTTATCGGGCAGCAGCGCGCAGACCAGCCGCACCATCTGCCCGGTCAGGGGCAGCCACACCAGCGCGCACAGTACGTTAAATAAGGTGTGTGCGTTGGCGATCTGCCGGGCGATCACGGCGCACTCCGCCCCTGCGGGCGAGCACAGCCGCACCAGCGCTGCAAAGGGCTGCAGCAGTGCGCAACACACCGCCGCTCCGCTCAGGTTAAAAATGGCGTGGGCTGCCGCCACCCGCTTGGCGTCTCTTCCCTGCCCGATGGCGGCAAGCACCGCCGTGATGGTGGTGCCGATGTTATCCCCCAGCAAAATGGGAATGGCCGCCGTCAGCCCCAGCAGGCTGTGCACGCCGTCTGCCCCGGGCTGCGCCGCCATGCTTTGCAGCAGCGCCACTGTGGCAGAGCTGCTTTGCACCGTTAAGGTCATGCAGACGCCCGCCAGCAGCCCGTGCATGGGACTTTGCTGCACCCGGGCAAGCTCCAGCCGGAGCAGAGGGCTTTGCAGCAGCGGTTCCATGGCGCTGCGCATCACCGTAACGCCCTCAAACAGCAGTCCGAAGCCGAACACTGCCTCGCCCACGCAGCGGCCCCGCCAGCCTTTACAGGCCAGACAGAGCAGCACCCCGCCAAACAGCAGCAGATACCGCCAGCTTTCCACCCGGAACGCCAGCAGCTGCGCCGTGACCGTTGTGCCGATGTTCGCTCCGAACACCACCGGCACCGCCTGCCGCAGCTGCAACAGCCCCGCCGCCAGAAAGGCAATCACCATGACCGTGACCGCCGAGCTGCTTTGCAGCACCGCCGTTACCGCAGCACCGGTCAGCAGCCCTGCCGCCGGGTTTGCGGTGCACCGCGCCAGCAGGCTGCGCAGACGCCTGCCCGCTCCCTGCTGTACTGCCCTGCACAGGCTGTCCGTTCCATATAAAAACAGCGCCAATCCGCCGAATACCTGCAACAACACTTGGAATCCCTGCTCCATCCGCACCCTCCGTTTCTGCCTGTCCTTTATTTCTATGCAGCGAGAGCCGGTTTGCGCATCGACAAAACCTACAAGTTTTTTGTGAATTTTTGTTTAATATTTCCCTATTCCCTTGCAATCCGGCAGCAAAAGGAATATGCTTATCAGGCGTTAATACTTAACATCTGTTAAGTATTTGAAAAATGCAAACGAGGAGGGACTGTCGTGTCCGAGCCAAGCACCCCCAGCTTTCAGGGGATGTGCCACTATATCGGGCAGCTGAGCAAGGCATCCAAGGCCGGGATGCGGGCGGCGCTGGCCGATTGCCCCAAATGCCACTTCAATATGCTGGAAGGCCTGCTGCATTCCATCAACTGCCACGGCAAGGACGGTGCCATTTATGTCTCTGACCTTGCCCGGGAGATCCGTCAGCCGCTGCCGGCGGTCTCGCGCGGGCTGCGGCTCATGGAGCAGGACGGCACTGTGGTGCGGGAACCGGACCCCGCCGACCGCCGCAAAACGCTGGTGCGCATCACCCCCAAGGGGTACGAGCTGTGCCACCAGTGTGAGCAGGCTCTGCGCAACTACTTTGCCAGCGTGCTGGCACGGTTAGAGCCGGAGCAGGCAGCCCAGATGGACGCGCTGCGCGGCGCGCTGATGGATGCCATTCTTGCGGAAAATGCCGCGCGCAACATTGACCCGAAGGGAGAAACGAACCATGACAAAGATCTTTAAGCAGCTGGCCCGGCACTGGGCGGTCTGCCTTGTGGTGTTCGCACTGCTGTTCGTGCAGGCGTACTGCGACCTTGCCCTGCCGGACTACACCAGCAAGATTGTGGACACCGGCATCCAGCAGGGCGGCATTGAAAGCCCCCTGCCCCAGACGGTGCGCCAGAGTACGCTGGACGCGCTGAGCCTGCTGATGAGCGAAGAGGATGCGCAGAAGCTGCAAAACGCCTACCAGTACTACCTGCAGGACGATGGCGTATTGCAGCTGCGCTCCGACCTGACCGAGGACGAGCGCACCGCACTGGAAGATGCTGTGACCACCCCGGACATCGTGCTGTATATGGCTGCTACACAGGCCGCCAACACCCCCGCTGGGCAAAGTAATATGGGTATGACCGGCCTTGCCGAGACGCCCTCTGCCGCTGCGGACGCGGACACTGAGACCGTCACCCCTACGGCAGCGGATCTGGACACTGTTTGCAGCCAGTTTGCCGCCATGAGCCAGATGCCCGGCTTTGACCGCAGTATGCTGCAAAAGCAGCTGGACGGTGCCATGAGCCAGCTGGACAGCACCCTGTTGGAAAACCTGAAAAGCCAGTCTTTGCTGCTGGTGCAGCTGGAATACGAGGCGCAGGGCGTTGCGCAGGATGTGCAGATGGGTTACCTCTTCCGGGTGGGCGGCCAGATGCTGGCGCTCACCCTGCTGATGGTAGCCGTGGCTGTGGCCGTGGGCTTCCTTGCCTCCCGGGTATCCGCCGCCATCGGCCGCGACCTGCGTCGGGAGACCTTCTCCAGCGTTATCGGCTTCTCCAATGCGGAGATCGAGAATTTCTCCACCGCCTCTCTCATCACCCGCACCACCAACGATATCCAGCAGGTGCAGTTCGTCTGCGTCATCCTGCTGCGCATGGTGGCCTACGCGCCTATTCTGGGCATTGGCGGCGTGCTGCACGTTGTAGGCAGCAGCAGCGGCCTTTCCTGGATCGTGGTGCTGGACGTGGCACTGCTTTTGTTGCTGCTGATCTTCCTGATGAGCGTTGCCATGCCCAAATTCAAGGTGATGCAGCAGCTGGTGGACCGGCTGAATCTGGTCAGCCGCGAGATCTTGACCGGCATCATGCCGGTGCGCGCCTTCAGCCGCGAAAAGTTTGAGGAGCAGCGCTTTGACAAGGCCAACCGGGAGCTGATGGGCACCCAGCTGTTCACCAACCGCGCCATGGTGGCCATGATGCCCTTTATGACCCTGATCATGAACGGCACCAGTCTGCTCATCGTCTGGTTCGGCGGCAAGGCCATGGATGCCGGCACTATGCAGGTGGGCGAAATGATCGCCTTTATCACCTACACCATGCAGATCGTCATGTCCTTCCTGATGCTGGCCATGGTGGCCGTCATGCTGCCCCGCGCCGGTGTGGCTGCGGATCGTATCGACGAGGTCATCCGCACCAAAGCCACCATCCGCGACCCGGACGAAGCCGCCGCAAAGGCTGCACAGGCGCACACCGACTGGCAGGGCGTTGTGCAGTTCGAGGACGTGAGCTTCCGTTACCCCGGTGCAGACAGCGATGCGCTGGAGCACATCAGCTTTACCGCAAAGCCCGGCGAGACCACCGCCATCATCGGCTCCACCGGCTGTGGCAAGTCCACCCTGCTCAACCTGATCCCCCGCTTTTACGATGTGACCGGCGGCAAGGTGACCGTGGACGGCATTGACGTGCGCGAGATGCCGCAGGCACAGCTGCACGACCTGCTGGGCTATGTGCCCCAGAAGGGTGTGCTGTTCAGCGGTACCATTGACAGCAACCTGAAATTCGGCGGCGAGGATATCACCGACGCACAGGTGCACAAGGCCGCTGCCATTGCACAGGCCACTGATTTTATCGAGGCAAAGCCCGAGGGCTACCAAAGCCCCATTGCACAGGGCGGCTCCAACGTATCCGGCGGCCAGAAGCAGCGGCTTTCCATTGCCCGGGCAATTGCCAAAAATCCCAAGGTCTATCTGTTTGACGACAGCTTCTCGGCGCTGGACTACAAGACCGATGTAACGCTGCGCCGCGCTTTGAAGGCACAGACCGACAACGCCACTGTGATCATTGTGGCACAGCGCATTTCCACCGTGCTGCACGCAAACCAGATCCTTGTACTGGACGAAGGCAGACTGGTGGGCAAGGGCACCCACGCCCAGCTGATGGTCAGCTGCCCGGAATATCAGGAGATCGCCCGCAGCCAGCTGAGCCAGAAGGAGCTTGCGCTGGATACCTTGAATACAGAAAAGGAGGGTGAGTGATATGCCCAGACCCGGACGTCCCACCACCGAGCGCGCCAAGGACTTTAAAGGCACGCTGCGGCAGCTCATCCGCACCATGAGCCACTACAAGCTGCCCCTTGCGGCAGCCATGCTGTTTGCTGTTCTGTCCACCATCTTCAACATTGCAGGCCCCAAGGTGCTGGCAAAGGCCACCACCGCCCTTGCCACCGGCTGGATCGCCCGGCTGCGCGGCACCGGCAGCATTGATTTTGTGTATATCGGCCGCATCCTGCTGTTTTTGCTGGGGATGTACCTGCTGAGCAGCGCTTTCAGCTTTATTCAGGGCTGGCTGATGACCGGCCTTTCTCAGAAGGTCTGCTACGACTTCCGCCGCCAGATCAGCGAAAAGATCAACCGCCTGCCGCTGGCGTACTTTGAAAAGCGCACCGTGGGCGAGGTGCTCTCCCGCATCACCAACGATGTGGACACACTGGGCCAGAGCCTGAACCAGAGCATCACCCAGCTGATCACCAGCGTGACCACCATGATCGGTGTGCTGGTGATGATGTTTTCCATCAGCCCCCGCATGACCCTGATTGCCCTGCTGATCTTACCGGTATCGCTGGCGCTGGTGCTGGTGGTGGTCAAGTTCAGCCAGAAGTACTTCAAGGCACAGCAGGCCACGCTGGGCGTGGTCAACGGTCAGGTCGAGGAGATCTACGCCGGCCACAATGTGGTCAAGGCGTTTAACCGCGAGGCCGTGGTACTGGCAGACTTCAACGCCGCCAACGATAAGCTGTACGAATCCGCATGGAAGAGCCAGTTCCTCTCGGGCCTTATGATGCCCATCATGAACTTTGTGGGCAACCTGGGCTATGTGGCAGTGGCCATCGTGGGCAGCATTTTTGCTGCAAACGGCGTTATCACCATTGGCGATATTCAGGCTTTTATCCAGTATGTCAAAAACTTTACCCAGCCCATCCAGCAGCTTTCGCAGGTATCCAATATGCTGCAGAGCATGGCCGCTGCCGCCGAGCGGGTGTTCGAGTTTTTGAATGAGCCGGAGGAGGCGCAGTTGGCCGACCCTGCCCGCCGCGCCGACCCCGCCGACATTGACGGACAGGTCACCTTTGACCATGTGCGCTTCGGCTACACCCCGGACAAGACTGTTATCCACGACTTCAGCTGCACGGTGCAGCCCGGCCAGAAGGTAGCCATCGTAGGCCCCACCGGTGCGGGCAAGACCACCATGGTCAAGCTGCTGATGCGCTTTTACGATGTGGATGCCGGTTCTATCACCCTGAACGGCCACAATGTGCGGGACTTTGACCGCAGCGCCCTGCGCGAGGGCTTTGGCATGGTGCTGCAGGACACATGGCTGTTCAAGGGCACCATCATGGAGAACATCCGCTACGGCCGGCTGGACGCCACCGATGAAGAGGTTATCGCCGCCGCAAAGGCAGCCAACGCCGACCACTTTATCCGCACCCTGCCCGGCGGCTACCAGATGGAACTGAACGAGGACGCCTCCAACGTCAGTCAGGGACAAAAGCAGCTGCTCACCATCGCCCGCACCATTCTGGCAGACAACCGCATCCTGATTTTGGACGAGGCTACCAGCAGCGTGGATACCCGCACCGAGCAGCGCATCCAGACCGCCATGGACCGCCTAATGGAGGGGCGCACCAGCTTTGTCATCGCCCACCGCCTTTCCACCATCCGGGATGCTGACCTCATCCTTGTCATGCGGGACGGCGACATTGTGGAGCAGGGCACTCACGACCAGCTGATCGAGGCAGGCGGCTTCTACGCTGACCTGTACAACAGCCAGTTTGAGGACGTGGTGGATTAAAGCACCTGTCGTCACAATATAATTGCAAAAAGAGCACCTGTCGCCTTTTTAGGGCAATAGGTGCTCTTTGTTTTACCCTCTCAGTCATCGCTGCGCGATGCCAGCTCCCCCCGAGAGGGGGGAGCTTTTCTACATCTGTCGGTGCCTGAGAGGGTTTTCGTCTTTTCTTTATGATTCCTCCACCGGTTCCAGCTTCAGGCCGAACAGCTTTTCCGAGAGGGACGGCAGCTGTTGCTGCAAGGCGCGGACATAGGCCATTACTACCGGATCCTCGCGCTTTTGCCCCAGCACAACGCCGAAGCGGTGTCCCCTGCCCCAGTCCAGTACCCGCACAAAACTGAGGTCCGGCCTGCGGTAATAGACCGCCGGGACCATCTTGAGTGCTGGGTCGCCGTAGGCCGCACTGCGGATACCGCCCACCGGCGTAAACTCCACCCCTCGGTCCATTCCCTCCTGCAGCAGGCTTGTTTCGTAGACAGTCTGGTACATCTCCTTGATGGGTAGCCAGCGATATTGCAATGCCTGTTCCAAGGTCAATCTGCCCACCGGCATATCAGCGGGCGGGTGGATGGGGATGCAAAGTTCTGGCATATAGAACAGCGGCACAAAGGTAAGCCCCTGCGCGTAGAACTCTGCACTTTCCAGCTGGAAGGAAAGATCCATCTCCCCTTTTTTCAGGCTGCGCCAGACCTCGCTGCGGTTGGCACACCACCCCAGAATGGAGGTATACTGCAGGCACAAGTCACTTGTCAGGGAAAACAAGTCGTATGCGAACATCCGCATTGCCTCATGGCAGCCTGCAATCACCAGATGCCGTTCCGGCGGTTTTTCCTGCTGTTGCACCGCGCGGGCATGGCACACTGCCTGCTGATACAAGGCCACCAGCTGCTTTGCCTTGGGGTAAAAATCCTGCCCCGACGGAGTCAGCACCACCCGGCGCGGCACATGCTGGAACAACTCAAACTGCAATTGCCCTTCCAGCGTGCGGATCTGCTGCGAAAGTGCCGACTGGGAAATATACAGTGCCTCTGCCGCCGCAGAAAAGCTGTTCAGTTCCACGATTTTTACAAAGCCCTCCAGTGCGCTCTCGTTCATGCTTTTCTCCCTCCCGCAATACATTAGGTTTTCCTAAATTATAATATAAAAAATATGAATTGTAAACAGCACCCTTCTACGCTACAATTGTTAAAGATTCAGCAAAGTGCCTTTTGCTTTGCTGCACGATAAGAAGGAACACAAAGAAGAATAAAAAGAAAGAGAGCGTACCTATGAACAAGATCTCCCGTAAGGGCTTTATCAAGATCGCCGCTGCCGCCGCCATGAGCGGTGTGACCGCCGGTGCTCTGGCTGCCTGCAATTCCGCTTCCGGTTCTGCCTCCACTTCCGGTGCTGCCGGTCAGTACATCCCCGGCACCTACGAGGGCACTGCCGAGGGTATTTCCTCCACCGTCAAGGTCACTATGACCTTCTCCGACAGCGCTGTCACCGACGTGGTGGTGGATACCTCCGGCGAGACCGCTTCCTTCGGCGCTGCCGCTGCCGATGAGCTGCGCGAGCAGCTGCTGGCTGCTGGTTCTGCCGAGATCGACGGTGTTTCCGGTTCTACCATCACCTCCGACGCCGTGATGAAGGCTGCCAAGAGCTGCTACGCACAGGCTAAGGGCGAGGCCGTGGTCTCCAGCGTGCAGCTGCCCACCGGCGATGAGAACGACTGGCTGGGCAAAGAGCCTGACATCGACGAGGCCGCCATCACCGAGACCGTGGACACCGACATCCTGATCGTGGGCGCTGGCAATGGCGGTATGTTCGCTGCCGCCTATGCGGCTGCCAACGGCCTGAACTTCCGTGTTATCGAGCAGAACGCCAACGTGCAGGACACCCGTCACTGGTACGGCGCTGTTGATTCTGCTGCCGCTAAGGAAGCTGGCGAACCCGCCACCGATAAGGCAAAGCTGCTGAGCGAGATCTCCCGCTACGCCTCCGGCAAGTGCGACCAGCGCGTTGTCAAAACCTGGATCAACGAATCTGCTGCCATGCACGACTTTATGCGCAGCATTCTGGAAGATAAGTACGGCTGGGTGTGCGATTTCACCTCCGGCAGCGAGGCTGCATGGCCCGCAGAGAATGCCGAGCACAACACCGACTACCTCTACCCTGTGCAGGAGCACAACTACATGGCCAGCGAGAGCGCATCCGGTCTGCCCCGCAACGAGCTGCTGCTGCAGTACATTCAGGAGCTGGGCTACGATGTAGACTTCAAGACCAGCCTTGCCAAGCTGGAAAAGAACAGCGATGGCCGCATTACCGGCGTCATCGCCCAGAGCACCGAGGATGACCACTTCATCCGTTACAACGCCAATCAGGGCGTGCTGCTGGCCTGCGGCGGCTTCCCCGGCAACCCCTACATGATGGAGCAGCTGGACCCGCTGGGCACCAGCGTGACCACTGCCTGCTCCTACTCCCCCGCCGACAAGGGCTACGGCATCCGCGCCGCAGTGTGGGCAGGTGCTAATCTGGACAAGGAAGCCGCTCCCATGCTGTTTGACCGCGGCATCGTAGCCCCCGGTGTGGATGCCGGTTATGTGGACAGCGACTCCGCCTTTGGCGGCAAGGCTTTCCCCGGTAAGATCCGCCAGTACAACCCCGGTACTCAGCCCTTCCTGAAGGTAAACCGCAACGGCGAGCGTTTTGCCAACGAGAGCTGCCCCTATAACGATATCGTCTACGCTGCCGCCCACCAGCCGGGCCGCGTCTACGCACAGATCTGCGATGCTAACATTCTGGAGGATGCAAAACGCTTCCACACCATCGGCTGCTCTGCCCAGACCCGTAACGGCGGCGAGAAGTACATTCAGGGCAAGATGGACGAGGCTATCGAGGCCGGTGCACTGTTCAAGTGCGATACGCTGGACGAGCTGGCCGACAAGATGGGCTTTACCGGTGCTGCCAAGGACACCTTCCTTGCCACCGTGGAGCGCTACAATGAGCTGTACGATAAGCAGAACGACGAGGACTTCGGCAAGCCCGCTTACCGTCTGAGCGCCATCCGCACCGCGCCCTTCTACGGCTGCTGGCTGGGTGCTTCTCTGCTGACCACCGAGCAGGGCATCGCCATCAACGAAAAGGGTCAGGCTCTGGACACCAACAACCAGCCCATGGAGGGTCTGTACATCACCGGCGATATGTCCGGCAGCTTCTTTGCCAACAACTACCCCTGCCTGATGGCCGGTGTGGCTATGGGCCGCACCCTGACCTTCGCCATGAAGGCTGTCAAGCAGATGGCCGGTCTGGAGAACGCCTGATAAAGCGCAGTTCTCCGGCATACTCTAAGCGTTTTTTCTTTTTCATGTGAAGAGGGGCAGCCCCATTTGGGGCTGCCCCTTTTTGTGTTTTTGCCCCGCACGCCCTCTACACAAATGCCCGCGATTGTGCTATGATAAGCGTGAAACCGGGCAGTTCATTCCCGCCCGGTCACAAGATCGAGGTGTTTGTACAAATGTCGGATATTCTGGATACCTTACGGCAGGAAGGGGTGGACCCCGCCCTGCTTACGGCGGTGCAGGAATACCGCGCCGCCCATCCGCTCAGTGAGGCGCTGCGCCCGCGCATCCCCGCCCCTGCCTTTACCTACTACGGCAAAGAGGTGTGGGAGCAGGCGCTGGCGGCCATCCTCTGCGGCGAAAACCTGCTGCTGGCCGGCGGCAAGGCCACCGGCAAAAACGTGCTGGCAGAAAACCTTGCCGCCGCCTTTGGCCGCCCCGCATGGGACATCTCCTTTCATGTAAACATGGACGCCGCCTCCCTGATTGGCATGGATACCTTTGCGGGCGGGCAGGTGGTGTTCCGTCCCGGGCCGGTGTACCGCTGCGCACAGTGCGGCGGCTTCGGCGTGCTGGACGAGATCAACATGGCCAAAAACGAGGCGCTGGCGGTGCTGCACGCGGTGCTGGACTTCCGCCGCGCCATCGATGTACCCGGTTACGACCGCATCCCGCTGGCCGAGGAGACCCGCTTTATTGCCACCATGAACTACGGCTACGCGGGCACCCGGGAGCTGAACGAGGCGCTTACCTCCCGCTTTGCAGTGGTGCAGATGCCCACCATCACCCAAGATAATCTGGAAAAGCTGCTGCAGGCGCAGTTCCCGGATCTTACCGCAAAATATGTGCACCAGTTTGCACTGCTGTTTCTGGACCTGCAGAAAAAATGCGACAGTGCCGAGATTTCCACCAAAGCGCTGGATCTGCGCGGTATGCTGGACGCGCTACGGCTGATCCGCAGGGGCATCCCGGCCGGGGCGGCGCTGGATATGGGCATCACCAACAAGGCCTTTGACTCCTACGAGCAGGGGCTGATCCGGGACGTGATCGCCGCGCGCATCCCGGCCAAGCTGGATGCCGGAAAGCTGTTTGCCTGATGGACGCCCAAAGCTACACCGCGCAGGAGCGGCGTGCGGCCAATCAGGTCTGGGCCGCTGCCGGAGCCTACGGCTTTGAGCCGCTGTTTCTGGCCCATAACACAGACGGCACCATTGATTTTTACATGAACTGCATCGTAGGGCTGGTGCATAAATACTACGGTGACGCGCTGATCCGGGACATTTTTTCCGCTTGGGAGGGCGATGTGCGCCAGCCCATGCTGGACGATATGGCGTGGCTGTACTTAGAAAACGCGGCCTACCGGCTGGAGCTGCCCCGCCGCCCGGTGCTGGAGGCGCTGCGGTTTGCCCACGCGGACTACTTTTTTGCCATCCAGTACAAGCTTTCGCGGCAGGAGTGGATGGCGAAAAACCAGCTGGTGTACACCATGCAGGCTGCGCGCTGGCGCAAGGTGCTGGGACGCACCGCCCCGGTCATGACCCCTTACGAGAGCAGCCTTGCCGCAGCGCTGGCACCGGAGAACATACCGGAGCCAGCACAGCTCAAAAACGACCTGCTGGCGCTGTTTGCAAAATTTGCCCTGTTTGACGGCAAGGTACGCCAGAAGCCCGCGCTGCATCTGCGGCTGCAAGGCTTTTGGGCAAAACTTGCCACCAAAACCATGCCCACCCAGATGATCAAGACCGACCGGGTGACGGTAGAGCATTCCGGCGCGGTGGATGCCGCAGGCAGCGGGCTGGCGGTGGACAAGCGCCGGGCAAACATTACCCTGAAGCAGCGCGCCGCGCAGGATCGCGCCTACATTGAAAGCTGCTTTGGGCGCTGCTTCTATCCGCCGGAGCAGCTGCGCAAGGCCGAGCAGGAGTTGTGCACCGGGGTGCATCTGGGCTGTCATCTGTGGTTCAGCGCCGGTGTACCCAGCCCGGCGCAGGCACCCACCCCGGAGGCGCGGCAGCTGGCACAGCAGGCCGAATTGCAGGCCGAACGCAACCGCGCCTACTATGCCAAAAATCAGGAGCTGCACCGCAGCGTGGTGCTGCGCCTTACCGAGCAGATCCGCAACTGCATTCTGGTGCATCAGCAGCCCGACCAGCGGATAGCGCGCAGCGGTGATCTGTGCGCCGGGCGGGTGTGGCGTGCCCCTTACCTGAACGATGACCGGGTGTTTTTGTGCCCGGAGGAGGAGAACTGCCCCGCCTTTACAGTGGATCTGCTGCTGGATGCCTCCGCATCCCGCCTGCACTGTCAGGAAGTGATCGCGGCGCAGGGTGTTATTCTGGCCGAAAGTCTGGCCAACTGCGGCATTCCGGTGCGGGTAAGCGCCTTCAGCAGTCTGCGGGGCTACACGGTGCTGCGGGTGCTGAAAAGTTTTACGGACAAAAACCGGCAGAACATTTTCCGCTATTTTGCCTCGGGCTGGAACCGGGACGGTCTGGCGCTGCGGGCAGCAGGTGATTTGATCCGGTATGCCCCCGGCCCCGCCCCGCGCCACCTGATGATCCTGCTGACCGATGCCAGCCCCAACGACAGCCGCCGCATCCCACCCACAGCGGAGAACCCGCTGGGCTGCGCCTACGAGGACGCCGCCGGTGTAGCCGATACCGCCGCACAGGTGCGCACCTTACAGCGGCAGGGCGTGCGGGTGTCTGCCGTTTTTATGGGCGAGGACAGCAGCGCCGGTGCCGCCGCGCAGATCTACGGCAAAAATATGGCACGCATCCGCGGCATGGATCAGCTTGCCCGCGCTGCCGGACGGCTGATCCAGAACGAGATCCGGGAACTTGGCGACTGAAAAAACAAAACGACCCCTGTGGGAGCAGTTCCGGCCTTAGCCGGCATCTCCCGCAGGGGTCATTTTTCACAACCGATTATTATAAAGCACAACCATGCTTTGAACTTCTGTTTGCTCTACGCCATAAGCTTTTGCAAAATTTTGTCGTTTTGAAGAAACTTGCAGTTGTTTTTTCCTCAAAAGTATGCTATACTACGTTCAGAGAAGTTTTATACAACCTGTCGGTCTGATCACCCGGCTGGTGTTTTTACAACGTTTCGCTGTTCGCTTTTTAGGAAGGAGATCAATCATGGACGCTTCCCGTTATTTTGACGCCATGCACAACGCCATGTCCACCCAGCACGTCGGTGCACAGTTGCTGCTTACCGTCCGTTTGCAGGATACCTGCGGCAACGATGCCTATCTTGAAGTAAAACAGCTACCCGGGGAGCAAAGCGCCCTTGTGTGCTACTCTACCATGGGGCGGCGCTGCCTGAATTTCCAGCTGTTCCGCAAGGGCTGGCAGCTGTGCCACAATGCGGATGGGCAGCTGACCGGGCGTTTTCCGTCCAGTGCCGACAGCCTGCTCAGCCAGACCGACTTCCGCGCCTACTGCCGGGAGGATCGGCTGGATGCTGCCCGCACCCAGCGCCTTATAGAGGAGCTGGGGCAGCGTGCCGGTACAAATTATATCGGTGCCATCCCGCAGAATGCCCGCACCGGCGCACAGATCACAGTCGAAAGCCACCTCGGTCGCGGTGCACGCTGGAGTTACTGGAATCAGGACGCTTCCCCCTGCCTGCCGCTGGCCGCAATTTTGTACTGGCTGGCAGATTTTCTGGCTGGGAACGAGCGCCGCGCCCTCCAGTCTGACCCGCAGGCTGCCGCACTGGCTGCGCAGTGGCTGGCAAAGGACACTGCTGTGTTCTTCTGCCCCTCCCCTGCCCTGACGGTATCCTCTGCAACCGGTCATAGTGCCCCTGCTGCACGGCGCACCCGCCCCGCCCCGGTGCCTGCCGCACGCAGCAAGAGCTGGCAGAGCGTTCTGGCTGCTATGGCTGCGGTGTAAGCTGGTACCTTTTCAATCTGGTTTACATAAAAAAGACGAGTGCTCGGCAAAACCGAGCACTCGTCTTTTTTACAAAATAACAGCAAAAAAGCACCCCGCCAGCCGTTTCCGGTCAGCGGGGTGCTCAGTGCTTAAAAGTTACGGTTCAGCTTACGCTACGCAGCCCACAGGGGAGATCACTCCTCGATGTAGCCGTACTGCAGGTACCAGTAGCCGTAGGGGCTGTGCCAGGTGCCCTTCAGAGCGGGGCTCTGCAGCCAGTAGTCGTTGTAGTAAGCGATGGGCAGGCAGCCGGTATCCTCCATGAGGATGTCCTCAGCCTTGTGCAACTGTGCAAAGTGCTCGGAGACATCAGCAACGCGGGAAGCCTCGATAGCAGCATCGAACTCGGGGTTGGAGTACTTGCCATCGTTGTTGCCGTTACCGGAGCAGAACAGATCCAGCATGTTGGAGGGATCGTTGTAGTCCATGACCCAGCCGTTACGGGCAACATCGTACTCGCCTGCACGACGAGCGGCGGTGAAGGAGGACCACTCCATCTTGCTGATGGTCAGGGTGATGCCCAGATCGCTCCAAGCCTGCTGCAGGTACTCTGCCAGAGGCACATGGTAGCCGGCATCGTTGGTGCTGTACTCCAGAGTGGGGTAGCCCTCACCATTGGGGTAGCCAGCATCAGCCAGCAGCTTCTTAGCCTCGGCCAGATTAGCCTCGTAGTCAGCAGAGATGTAGGGAGCATTGCCATTGTCGTGGAAGTAACCGTTCTCGTCCACGATGCCAGGGCCAACGATGCTGTCAGCAGTGGAGTAGGTACCCTGCATGATGGTGTTGGCAACGTAGTCACGGTCGATAGCCAGGCTCAGAGCTCTACGGACCTTGGCATCCTTGAAGGCATCGCGCTTCAGGTTCAGGCTGACATAGTAGGTGCCCAGAATGGTGTCAACGTAGAAGTCGCCGCCATCCTCTGCCTTGGTCAGGCTGGGGATCTCGTCGGTGGGCACATCCTTGATCAGCTGAGCCTCGCCGCTGTTATAAGCAGCGAAGGAAGCAGAGGAGTCCTCCAGCAGCAGCAGGGTGATGCTCTCGGAAACGATCTTGGAGCTATCCCAGCCGCCAACATAGTTGGGGTTCTTGGTCAGAACGATACGCTCGGAGGGAGTCCACTCGGTGATCATGAAGGGACCGTTGCACACATAGGTATCGGGAGAGGTGCACCATGCATCGCCGTTGGCCTCAACGGTAGCCTTCTGCACAGGGCTCATAGCAGCAAAGGCAACGATCTTATCAAAGTAAGAGCAGGGGTAAGCCAGAACGATGGTCAGGGTCTTGCCGTCATCGCTTGCCTTCACGTTCAGAGCATCGAGGTTGGGCTCCACGGTGGGGTTGCCGTCTGCATCGGGGAAACCGGCAGCTTCTTCAAAGCCGTCGATCATGCCCAGGCAGGTCTCTGCGTAGGGAGCAGCGGTATCAGGATCAGCCATACGCTTGAAGCTGTACTCGAAGTCCTTAGCGTTCAGGTCGGTGCCATCGCTCCACTTCAGGCCGTCACGCATGGTGAAGGTCCAGGTCAGGCCGTCCTCGCTGGTGGTCCAGCTCTCAGCCTGACCAGGGACAGCCTCGTTGTTCTCGTTGATGATCAGCAGGGTCTCGAAGACGGTGATGATGGTGTTGCCGCCATCCACAGCGCTGTTCAGAGCGGGGTCCAGAGTCTCGGGGTTAGAACCGTACTGGACGGTAAAACCAGCGGTAGAGACACTGCCGGTAGAAGAACCAGCAGAAGAAGCAGTGCCGGAGGTTGCGGTAGAACCGGACTTGCTGCCGCCACAGGCTGCCAGACCCAGAGCAGCGGCACCCACGCCTGCAACCTTGAGGAAATTACGACGAGAAATGCGTTTCATAATAATATCCTTCCCTTGTATCAAATTTTGAGTGTGCCAGGTTCCCCCAGCCGCCTCTATATTCGATCCGGTGCAAATGTACACCGGAGGAACACGAATGATTATAATGCGTTCTCATGCCGGTTACAAGTCCAAAACCTGGACTGTAACCATTTTGTGACAACATTTCAGCGCTAAGTTGAATTACTTTCACCTTTTACTAGTGTGAAGTGTTCTCACTTCACGCGGTCAAGGTGATGGCAGGCTGCCCAGTGGCCGGTGGAGACCTCCTTGAACTCGGGCACCTCGTTGGCGCACTGCTCGTCTGCATAGGGGCAGCGGGTGCGGAAACGGCAGCCGGACGGCGGGTTCAGGGGGCTGGGCACATCGCCCTGCAGCACGATACGCTTGGACTGGCGAGCCGTAATGGGGTCTGCCACCGGAATTGCGGAGATTAGGCTGCGGGTGTAGGGGTGGATGCTGTGGGTGATCAGCTCGTAGCTGTCGGCCAGCTCCACCATCTTGCCCAGATACATCACGCCGATGCGGTTGGAGATGTGCTTCACAACGCTCAGGTCATGGGCGATGAACAGGTAGGTCAGACCCATCTCCTGCTGCAGATCCTCGAACATATTGACGACCTGTGCCTGAATGGAAACGTCCAGTGCAGAGACAGGCTCGTCACAAACGATGAACTCGGGGTTCACGGCCAGTGCACGGGCAATGCCCACGCGCTGACGCTGACCGCCGGAGAACTCGTGGCAGTAGCGGTTTGCGTGCTCGCTGTTCAGGCCAACGCGCTCCAGCAGAGCGATGATCTTATCGTGGCGGTCCTTTTCGTTCTCAGCCAGATGATGGATATCAATGCCCTCACCCACGATGTCGCCAATGGTCATGCGGGGATCCAGACTTGCGTAGGGATCCTGAAAAACGATCTGCATCCGGCGGCGATAGGGCAGCATATCCACTGCGATCTTGTTTTCCTTATCAAACAGCAGGTTGCCGTCGTAGTAGATCTTGCCGCCGGTGGGCTCGTACAGGCGCAGCAGGGTGCGGCCGGTAGTGGTCTTGCCACAGCCGGACTCGCCCACCAGACCAAGGGTCTCGCCCTTGCGGATGGCAAAGCTTACGTCATCCACAGCCTGAACATACTTGCGGTTCTTGCCCACACCGCCGGCGGGGAAATACTGCTGCAGGTGCTGGACTTCAACCAGCGTCTTGTGTTCACTCATTCTGCCTTTTCCCCTTTCTCAAATGCAGCCTTCTGCTGCAGCCAGCAGTAGGTATAGTGGGTATCGCTGAGCTCGGTGCGCGGAGGCATCTTGCTCAGACAGATCTTCATGCAGTTCTTGCAGCGGGGCGCAAAGGGGCAGCCGGCCGGCGGATTCAGCAGGTCCACAGGGGTACCCTCGATGGGCACAAGGCGCTCGTGCTCTGCGGTGTTCAGCTTGGGGATGGAGTTGATCAGGCCCTTGGTGTACTCGTGGCCCGGCTGATAGAAGATCTCGTCGGTAGTGCCGTACTCCACAATGTGGCCGGCGTACATCACGGCGATCTTCTCGCACATGGAAGCCACGACACCCAGATCGTGGGTGATCATAATGATGCTCATGCCCAGCTTCTTGCGCAGATCCTTCATCAATTCAAGGATCTGTGCCTGAATGGTCACGTCCAGTGCGGTGGTGGGCTCGTCGGCGATCAGCAGCTTGGGCTCACAGGCCAGTGCAATGGCGATCATCACGCGCTGGCGCATACCGCCGGACAGCTCGTGGGGGTACTGCTTCAGGCGCTTTTCAGGCTCATTGATGCCGACCAGCTCCAGCAGTTCCTTGGCGCGTGCCCATGCATCGGCCTTATTCTTATCGGTGTGCAGGCGGATGACCTCCACGATCTGGTTGCCGATGGTGTACACCGGGTTCAGGCTGGTCATGGGGTCCTGGAAGATGATGGAGACCTCGTTGCCGCGGATCTTGCGGAAGTCCTTCTCCTTCATGTTCTCGATCTCGTGGCCGTTGAACCACACCTTACCGCCCACCAGCTTACCGGGGTAAGCGGTCAGGCCCATAACGGAGTAGGCGGTGACCGACTTACCGGAGCCGGACTCACCTACAACGCCCAGAACATCGCCCTGATTCATGGTAAAGGAAACGCCGTTCAGTGCCTTTACTTCGCCCGCGGGGGTGAAGAAAGAAAGGCGCTCATCTTTGATATCAAGAATTTTCTCGCTCATTTCTGTTCACCTCATCAATTCTTCAGCTTCGGGTCAAAGGCATCGCGCAGGCCATCGCCGAACAGGTTGAACACAAGGATCATCACGCTGATCATCAGTGCGGGGGCGATCAGCAGATGGGGATAGGTGTTCATGCCCTTAACAGCATCGGTAGCCAGAGAACCCAGAGAGGGCAGCGGAGCTGCAACACCCAGACCGATGAAGCTCAGGTAGCTCTCGGTGAAGATGGAGGCCGGGATCTGCAGGGTGGTGGTAACAATCAGAGTACCAATGCAGTTGGTAAGCAGATGCTTTTTGATGATACGGCCGCTGGATGCGCCCAGTGCGCGGGCAGCGGTAACATACTCGCTCTCCTTCAGGATCAGGATCTGGCTGCGGACGATACGCGCCATGCCGACCCAGTACAGCAGAGCAAAGATGATGAAGATGGAGATCATGTTGGGGCCCAGCGTCTGCATCCACTTAAAGCCAGGCTGTGTGGACAGCTTGTCCAGCGGGTCCTTCAGGGCCATGCCCAGCAGGATGATCAGCAGAATATCGGGGATGGTGTACAGAATATCTGTAATACGCATCATGATATTATCCACCCAGCCGCCGGCAAAGGCGGAAACTGCGCCGTAGGTAGCGCCGATGATCAGCACCAGCACAGAGGCGATCAGACCGACAGACAGGCTGACGCGGGTGCCCATCATGATACGCACCGCAAAGTCACGGCCCATACGGTCGGTGCCCAGAATGTGCGGGAACACCTTTTCGCCGGCATCGATGCGGGCCTGCTCAGCGGCAGAGTACTCGAACGGTGCCAGATTGTTGCTGCCCTTCACCTGCTCGGAGTAGCTGTAGGGCCACACGGCGGGCAGAATGTAGGCAAAGATAGCAATGGCAATGATGAACACAAAGCTGACCATGGCGATCTTGTTTTTCTTCAGGCGGCGGATACCGTCCTTCCAGAAGTTGACGCTCTCGCGCATGACCACCAGACTCTGCTTTTCCTCATTGCTGGCGGGCAGAAAATCCTCCGCATTGAGCTGCAGGCTGAGCGGATTCTTTTTAATGTTTTCCATGAAAATCGCTCCTCTCTTACTTCAGCTTGATACGCGGGTCGATGATCTTGTACAGGATATCCACGATCACGTTTGCAATAATGACCATGCTGGACAGCAGAATGGTGGTGCCCATGATCATGGTGTAGTCACGGTTGGTGATGGCAGACACGAAGTCGCGGCCCAGACCGGGCACGGAGAAGATCTTTTCCACCACGAAGGAACCGGTCATCAGGCCGGCCAGCATGGGGCCAACGTAGGTGATGACAGGCAGAATGGCGTTGCGCAGTGCGTGCTTGAACAGGATCATGAACTGGGAAACGCCCTTTGCGCGTGCGGTGCGCATATAGTCCTGACCCATAACGTCCAGCAGGCTGGAGCGCATCAGACGGGTGATATAAGCCGAGGGATAGATGGCCAGTGCGGTGACCGGCATGATATAGGCGGCTGCGCTGTTCAGACCAACGGTGGGCAGCACCTTCATGTTCATACCAAACTGGTACAAAAGCAGCACGCTGGAAATAAAGCTGGGGATCGCGATGCCACAGGTTGCAAACACGATAATGAGGTTATCCAGCCACTTACCACGGTTATAGGCCGAAATGCAGCCCAGCGGGATGCCCACGCACAGGGCCACCAACACTGCAATACCTGCCAGACGGCAGGACACCGGCAGCTTGCTGGCAATGATCTGGTTGACGGTACGGCCGCGCTGACGCAGGCTCAGGCCCAGATCGCCGTGCAGAAGGCCCTTCATATAGTTGACGTACTGCACACCCAGCGGCTTATCCAGGCCATACTTTTCGGCCAGAGCCTGCTGAGCAGCGGCACTGATGGACTTTTCTGCCACGAACGGGCCACCGGGGACCAGGTTCATGACAAAAAAGGTAACCGTAGCCACAATGAAGATACTGAAGATACCCATTGCGACACGCTTGATGATGTACTTTGCCATCGTTTGATGCCACTCCAATCCTATCAATGAATTACTGTTTTTGCTCTCAGGCCGAGCCACACTTTCCCGCAGTCCGCCAGCCTCACACATAGCGGACGTCTGTCCTTGGCACGCGGACAGAAAAGCGAATAATAAAACGATGGCATCTTGCGGTTGCACAAACACCATCGTCCATACCCGAGAAACACTCTATCTATTATAAGGATAACCACGATTTTTGTCAATTTACATGAAAAGAATTCACTTCATTATAGCAAAGCATGAGTGAAATCTTATACTTTATACAAATTTCCTGTATATTTGTAGGTAAAAGTGCTACTTTTCCGACCTTTTGGGGGATTGTTCCGTTGGCGCGTACAATCCGCCCTCCCCTGTCGGCGTAAAAGGCAGCGTCTCTGCCGCAGAGTCATCCCTCCATGTCCTTGGCATTTTTCTCCATATTACAGCAAAAAGGCAAAACAAAACCATCCGCAGCCCCTTCTCCAGCACGGTCGGTGCCCGGGAAATGTGCTGCGGATGGTCCGTGGTCGTTTTGCGGGTCAGGAGTACAGTTTTGCGGTCAGCCGGGAGTACATGGCGCTCTTTTGTGCCTTATAGGAGGCCATCGCCTGATCTGCCAATGCGGTGCTCTGGCCGTTGGCGGTCAGAATGGCGCGCATCTGGCTGACGATGCTCTCCACTTCCCTGTCGTAGGACGCCTGCATCGCGTACAGTCTGCCGCTTCTGGCCAGCACGATGGATATCTTGCGCGCCTGTGTCTGCTGAGACTCCGGCAGCGATTTGAACTCTGCCTTTGCTCCGGCAATGCAGCTGTTCAGCTCTGCCTCGGCGCGTGCCTTGACGCTGTACAGCTGCCGCAGCAGTGCCTTGACCTCGGCCTCGTAGCCGGCCTCCTGTTTGCCGGAGGAGGACGCCGGTTTTTCTGTACCGGAATTGGCTGTACCGGCAGTCTCCTGCTTGCTGGAGGACGCTGTACTGCTGCTCTCCGTCCGGGAGGCAGCGCTCCCCGAAGAAGCAGAAGAACCTGCCGGGGAGGAAACCGCACCTGTCTCCTGCTGCGGAGCGCTGGCGGATGCCTCCTGTTCCCCGCTGCCGGACGCGGCGGCTTCATCTGCCAGTTCCTCCAGCGTGATCTCACCGCTGAGCAGCTTATCGATCTCATCATCCGTCAGGGTGACCTGTGTGCTGTCCGCCGGGGCATCCGGCAGGGTTTCAGGAATACCGGCTGCCATACTGTGGAGGTAGAACAGCACGCCAAGAACAGCTGCTGCCAGCAGAGCCACCAGCGCGCCCAGCACGATCAACACGATTTTCAGGACCTTATTTTTCTTCATACCAAAATCCGCTGCCCGGGCAGAGTAATTCTCTGCCCGGGCAGTTTTCTCCTTACTTTAGGATCAGACCCACATGCCCAAAAACTTTTTGGGCTGATGCAGGGTCGCCGCGTCCAGTTCCTGATCATGGAACAGTTCATCGCCGTTGCGCACGATGCGGGCAGCAGCTTCCCTGCCCAGCAGCTTTTCCAGCTGCTGCACACCCTGCGCCATGCGGGGCGGGCGCTTGTCCGGGGAATGGGTGTCGGTGGAGATGACATGAACCAATCCCCACTGGATGAACTTACACAACTTTTTGCAGAGCTTAGGCTCCAGCAGTGCTCCTGCGTTGATCTGCGCATAGGCACCGGCGGCTACCCAGTCGTACAGCAGGGTGGGATCCTCCAGCACATAGGGGTAGCGCTCGATATGCGCAATCAGCGGCACGATGCCCTGCTGCTGCAAATTGTACAGGGTCTGCCGGATAAAATGCGGCTTGTGGGTGGTGGGGAATTCCAGCAGCAGATAAGCGGTGTCCCCCATGCACAGCGCCCGGGTGTCCAGCTCGCACAGGCCGGGCGAGAAGAACACCTCCGCCCCCAGTTTGAAATCAAACTGCATGGGCTGCCCCTCCAGCGCTGCGGTCAGCTGTTCAAAGGCAGCCTGCCGCTTTGCCGTAAAGGCTTCCACCGTGGTGCGCTCGCTGTTGAAGTGGCTGGTGAAGGCGATATTCCGCACACCGTCCTCGTATTCCCTGCGCAGCAACTCCAGCGAGACCGTTGTATCCTTTGCGCCGTCATCGATGCCGGGCAGAATGTGACAATGCAGATCCGTCATAGCAGTGCTTCCTTATTCAGCGGCGTTGGCCTTCTGGTTTTCGTAGGCATAGTTGTAATTGTAGGCATAACTATATGCGTAGCTGGAGCCCTTGAGTGCCTTCTTCATGTCGTAGCGGGTCAGCACGCTGCCCAGCACCCGAACACCGGCATCCTGCAGCTTTTTCACTGCGCCGCGCACTGCATCGGCGGGGGCAAAGTCAGAGCGCACCACAAAGATCGCGCCATCCACATAGCGGCCAATGACGGCTGCATCGGTGACCACCGACACCGGGGGTGCATCAAAGATGACCACATCGAACTTTTCCCGCAGGGTGTTGACCATGGCCTGCATCTGCGGCTGGCTCAGCATCTCGGAGGGGTTCGGCGGCGGAGTGCCGGCGGGCAGGAAGGTCAGGTTCATTTCCTTCAACTCATGCAGTGCCTCGTCCAGCGTGCACTGGTTGGACAGCACGTTGGAAACGCCCTTTACGTTATGGCCTGCCTTCAGGTAGCGGTGCAGCACCGGCTTGCGCAGGTCGCAGTCGATCAGAGCCACCTTTTTGCCGCTTTCGGCCATCGTCATCGCCAGATTGACCGCCACATTGCTCTTGGATTCCTCCGGCACAGTACTGGTGATGACCAACGTGTGCACGTCCATGGAGCCTGCCATAAAGTCCAGATTGGTGCGCAGAGACTTATAGGCCTCCACATAGCCAAAGGGCATCCCCTTATCGGTGATCAGTTGCAGGGTGCGGTGCTCGCCTTCTTTTTTCTTTTTACCAAACAGATTCCACATCGTCTTACACCTCCGGGATCAGGCCCAGCACGGGCAGGCCGAGCTTCTTCTGAACATCTTCGTCATCCACAACGGTGTCATGCATCAGATGTGCCAGCACCAGCACGCCGCACACCAGAACAGCGCCCAGCAGACCGGCCAGCACAACGTACTTCTTGGTCTGGGGGAACACCTTGTTGGGGTTGATAGACACATCGCTCACCGCCTTGCAGGAACCGGCTTCCACCTTTTCCACCAGCACATCGGGCACGATGTCGGCAATGGTCTGGGCGATCTCGCCTGCGCGCTCTGCATCGGTATCGGTGACCGTGATCTTCATGATCTGGGTAGCGTCCACATCGGCAACATCCACCATGTCGTACAGCTCGGCGTAGGTCATGTCCAGATCCAGCTCATCAATGACCTCGTTCAGCACGGTGTTGCCCTTGATGATGACCGCATAGGTGCTGATCAGGTTCTTGGCAGAATTGAAGTTATCACTGGTAAAGGTGGAGGAGTTATCCTGCCGGGTATTCACGATCATGTTGATAGATGCCTGGTACTTGGGTGTAAGCGCAAACATACACACCAGCAGGCAGATCAGCGCTGCCGCAACAGCTGCTGCCACGATCTGCACGGCATGTGCCCACAGCAGGCGGGCCAGTTCCATCAGATCAATGGTCTCTTCGTCCTCCATGTTCCGGAGCGACTGTCCCATAGTTGCTTTTTCGTCCATAATAGCGAAACTCACCTTTCTTGTTTTCCGCAGTGCAAGAAATGTACACCGGGTTCCTATAGACACACATTCGTTTTATAATGATAGCACATCTTGTTGTATTTTACAAGTAAAAATGCCATTTTCTGCCGACAAATATATGGACAAAATATGCCCTGCCCCGTACAAAAAAGGCATCCGCAGCACATGGATGACTGCGGATGCCTTCGTTTTACAGATTTTTAGCGAATACGCTTAGCGGGAGCCCTTATCGTAGGGGATACCCTCGGCCTTGGGTGCCATGCTGTTCTTGGAGGTGAAGGCCAGAATGACCATGGAGGCCACAAAGGGCATCATATTATAGATGTTGCTGGACCAGTGCAGCTGCGCAAGGAAGGTAGAGTCTGCAATATTGGCAAGGCTCTTGAACACGGCAAAGAACATGGCCGCGCCAAAGATGTGGAAAGGCTTCCACTGGCCAAAGATCATAACTGCCAGTGCCAGAAAGCCTGCACCGGCCACGCCGACTTCAAAGTTCCAGGTCTGCACCGGGGGCACGATATACGCCAGACCGCCGACGGCGCCCAGCGCACCGGAAAGGATCACACCAGCGTAACGCATCTTGTAAACGTTGATGCCCACCGAGTCCGCAGCCTGCGGGTGCTCGCCGCAGGCACGCAGGCGCAGGCCAAAGCGGGTCTTGTACAGCACGATGTAGCTGACCACCAGCAAAATCAGCCCCAACGGCACGAACACGCTGAGTTCCAGCCCGCCGATGCTGAACAGGAAGGGCTTGTTGGAATAGTTCAGCTTGGCGCTGCCGCTCTCGCTGAAGTACTTGGAGATGACCACGGCAATGGCGGTAGCCAGCAGGTTCAGTGCCGTGCCGCCGATGGTCTGGTCCGCCTTCAGGTTGATGGAGGCAAAGGCCAACAGCAGGCTGTAGATCACGCCCGCCAGCGCTGCCACCAGAATGGAGATCAGCACCACAAGGAAGGGCGACAGGCTTGCAGGCAGCATGGTCAGGGTAAGCACACCGGCCACGCCGCCGATGACCATGATGCCCTCCAGTGCAATGTTGATGATGCCGGAATGTTCGCTGAACATACCGCCCAGTGCCACCAGCATCAGCACGATGCCGTACAGCAGGGTATATTTGATCAGAAGCAGCATATTACTTGCCCTCCTTTTTGGTCTTTTCTGCGGCAGGCGCAGGCTCTGCGTTCACGTTGGTCTTTTCGGCATTCCGGAACAGCAGGCTCTGGATCTTGCCGCGGAACAGCATGGAGAATGCGCACAGGTAGATGATGATGCCGCTGATCAGATCCGAGATCTCAGTGGTGTAAAACTTGGTGGACAGGAAGGAGCCGCCGACCGAGATATGGGAGATGAACAGCGCAGAGAACACGGTGCCAATGGGGTTGGAGCTTGCCAGCAGTGCCACCGAGATACCGTTGAAGCCCATGCCCGGCAGGCTGGTGGAGTTCAGCGGGTTCCACTGGGACACGTTGGACAGATAGAACAGACCTGCGCCGAAGCCTGCCAGCGCACCGGCAATGGCCATGGAGAGGATGATGTTCTTCTTCTCGTTGATACCGGCGTAACGGGCGGCGTTCTTGTTCAGGCCAACGGCCTTGAGCTCGTAGCCGAAGGTGGTCTTGTTCAGCACCACCCAGATCAGCACGGCCACCGCTGCCGCCAAGAAGATGGCAATGGTGGTGCTATTGGTCTGGAACAGCTTGTTCAGGCCGAAGTCCGGGATCAGGGACTGGGCAAAATCGGCGTTTTTACTCAGGTTCAAAGTACGGGTGTTGCGCACGTCGTACATGGGGCCGGTGCCGTTCTGGTAGATGAGCTCATTCACCAGATACAGGCCGATCCAGTTGAACATGATGGAGGTAATGACCTCGTTGATGTTGAAGTAGGCTTTGAAAAAGCCGGGGATCGCACCCCACAGGCCGCCCAGCACTGCTGCTACCAGCAGGCAGACGAACCAGGGCAGCTTGAGCATGATGGCGCAGTACAGCGCACCGTAAGCGCCCAGCGTATACTGACCGGCTGCACCGATGTTGAACAGGCCGGTCTTGAAGGCAAAGGCCACGGACAGACCGGTCATGATCAGGGGTGCGGCATTGGCAAGCTCCTTGCCCACGCCGTAGGGGGCATCGTGGAAACCGCCCTTGATGATGCGCACAAAGCCATCGCCCCATGCGTGTGCGGGGTTGATGGCTACCAGCACCAGAAAGCCCACCAGCAAACCAATCAGGATGCACAGCAGTGCAGCCAGCACGCTGGTAACAGAGCTTTGCAGGCTGCCGCTGCGGGAAAGTTTTTTCTTATTCATGTGTTACTGCTCCTCCTTTCCCTGCTTGCGGGCACCTGCCATATACAGACCCAGCTCCTGCACGGTGGTGGTCTTGGGGTCAAACTCGCCCACGATCTCGCCCTCGTACATTACAAGGATGCGGTCAGAAAGGTTCATCACCTCGTCCAGTTCAAGGCTGACCAGCAGCACGGCCTTGCCCTTATCGCGCTCGGCCACGATCTGGCGGTGGATGTACTCAATGGCACCCACGTCCAGACCACGGGTAGGCTGCACTGCCACCAGCAGCTTGGGGTCGCGGTCGATCTCGCGGGCAATGATGGCCTTCTGCTGGTTGCCGCCGGACATACTACGCACGGTGGTCAGACTGCCCTGACCGCTGCGCACATCGTACTGCTCGATCAGTCTGTCAGAGTACTCGCGCACCTTATCGGCACGGATAAAGCCGCCCTTCTGGAACTCCGGCTGCCAGTAGCGCTGCAGCACGATGTTGTTTTCCAGACTGAAATCCAGCACAAGACCGTGCTTGTGGCGGTCCTCCGGGATGTGACCCATGCCGTCCTTGGAGCGCTGGCGGATGCTCTCGTGGGTGATATCCTTGCCGTCCAGCGTAAGCTTGCCGCTAGACAGCTTGCTCAGGCCGGTCAGGCCGTAGATGAACTCGGTCTGACCGTTGCCCTCGATGCCCGCCAGACAGACGATCTCGCCTGCGTGCACCTTGAAGGACACATCCTTCACCACATCCTTCTTGCGCTGGTCATTGTGGATGGTAACATTCTCCACGTCCAGCACGGTCTCGCCGGGGTGCGCGGGCTGCTTTTCCACCTGCAGCTGCACGTCACGGCCCACCATGCGGCGGGAAAGCTCTTCCTTGGTGGTGTCCTTGATATCCACCGTGCCCATATACTTGCCCTTGCGCAGCACGGTGCAGCGGTCAGCCACAGCCATGATCTCGTTCAGCTTATGGGTGATGAACAGGATGGACTTGCCCTCCTTTTTGAACCCGCGCATGATCTCCATCAGTTCGTCGATCTCCTGCGGGGTCAGCATAGCGGTGGGCTCGTCAAAGATCAGGATCTCGTTGTCGCGGTATAGCATCTTCAGGATCTCCACGCGCTGCTGCATACCCACTGAGATATCGCTGATCAGTGCGTCCGGGTCCACCCGCAGGCCGTACTTTTCGCTCAGCGCCATCACCTTTTTGCGTGCCTCGGCCTTCTGCAAAAAGCCCATCTTGTTGGGCTCCACGCCCAGAATGATGTTGTCCAGCACGCTGAAGCATTCCACCAGCTTGAAGTGCTGGTGCACCATGCCGATGCCCAGTGCGTTGGCATCGTTGGGGTTGCGGATGGCGACCTCCTTGCCGTTTTTCAGGATCTTGCCCTGTTCCGGCTGATACAGGCCGAACAGCACGCTCATCAGCGTACTTTTGCCCGCACCGTTCTCGCCCAGAAGGGCGTGTACCTCGCCCTTGCGCAGCTGCAGGGTGATATCATCGTTTGCCTTGATACCGGGGAATTCCTTGGTAATGTGGAGCATCTCGATCACATAATCCTCTGCCAATCTGCTCACTCTCCTTTCGTGCCGTAACGACACCTTTTCTATTCTACAACCCATTATACCTGATTTTTTGCGGTTTGCACACGGCTTTTTGATTTTTTGTCAAAAAGCACAAGCAAAAGTATTACTTTTGTGTAGTCTGCATGATTTCCTGCCTGTTTCTCCTACACAGGCATACAAAAAAGGGCGGGGTGCCCCTGCATGAGCACCCCGCCCCTATTCACGGGAGTAATTCCGGGAAAGCGATTACTGGATGTAGTTGACCTTGGTGAACTCGCTGACGGTGGGCTTGGTAGCGTCGTCGGAGTTGTTGTCCACAACAAGCTCGCCGGAAGCGATCTTGCTCTTCAGGGTCTCGTACTCGTCCTTGGTGAAGGTCTTGAAGTTCCAGCTGCCGTCAGCAGTGGGCAGACCGACGTATTCACCCTCCTGCAGGCCGAAGTTGCCGTTGGTGGCAGCGATCTCGCCCCACTCGCCGGCCTCGATGTCGCCCAGAGCGGTGCTGACAGACTCAGACAGGCCCTTCATAGCGGAGGTGACGAAGGGGTTGTATGCGTAGCCGTCCTTCTCAACGCCGTTCACGCCGATGTAGTTCTGGTCAACGTCAACGCCCACAACATAGCCGTTGTTCTTCAGGGCAGCCTCGACAGCGGAAGTGTAGATGCCGCCGCCGCAGGCAAAGACGATCTGGGTGCCGTTGGCATACCAGCCCTCCATACGGGAAGTGATGTTGGCATCGCCGTAGAACTGGCCGCCGTAGAAGTAGTTGATGTCAATGTTGGTGCCCAGCTCCTTTGCAGCAGCGTCAGCGCCCTGCACATAGCCGTAGCCGTAACGGATCACAGCGGGCACAGCCATGCCGCCCAGGAAGCCCAGCTTGGTGTAGCCGTCCTTAACAACGGCGTAGCCTGCCAGATAACCTGCCTGCTCCTCCTTGAAGGTGATGCAGTAGCAGTTGGCGGGGATGCTGTCGGTGCCGATATCGCCCTGGGTCACGTCGATCGCGATGAACTTGATGTCGGGGTACTGCTCGGCAGCCCATGCCAGAGATGCACCGTACAGGTAGCCCACGCAGACGATGACGTCAGCGCCATCGTTGACAGCCTGACGGATCATGGTCTCACGGTCCTCATCGGAAGCATCAGAATCGGGGATGTAGTTCTGGCAGTTGTCGCCCATGTAGCTGGAGACAGCAGTCCAGCAAGCCTGGTTGAAGCTCTCATCATCGATCGTGCCGGTATCGCAGGCCAGAGCGACCTTGGCGATTTTCTCAGCGCCGTCTGCTGCACCGGAAGCGGCGGCAGAGCTGGCAGCTGCGGAAGAAGCAGTGCTGGTAGAAGAAGCGGAAGAACCGCCGCAGGCGGTCAGAGCAGCGGCAGCTGCAGCAGCACCGGCCACAGCCAGAAAGTTACGACGAGAAATCTTCATAAGAAACTCTCCTTTTATTTTAAAAAATTGCGTCAAATGAATGAAATGTACACTCTGGCACATTTACTGGCTCAAGTATAGCGGGTGGAGGTGACAGATGCAAGCAATTTCCGATTACAAATTCTTTACAAATCCCTTGTATAATTTATAAAAAAGTAATGCTTATTCACCAAATTTCCCCTGCTTGCGCTGTTTTTCGCAGAAAGACAGTTACTTCCCTTCCACGGCGCTGTTGCCCGCCACGTTGGAGGGGCCAAAGCCGAAGGGCAGCAGCTCGTCCATGCTGCGCTCAATGAAATCCTCCGGGGTCTTTGCCATAATGACGTTCAGTTCCGGCCCACCGAACTCGAACAATGCCTGACGGCACACCCCGCAGGGCGAGGTGATCTGCCGGTTCACTTCGCCCCGGCGGCTGCCCACCACGGCGATATCCGTAAACGCGGTCACGCCTTCCGCCACCGCCTTGAACAGGGCGGTGCGCTCGGCGCAGCTGGTGGGGGTAAAGGCGGCGTTCTCCACGTTGCAGCCGGTAAAGATGCGTCCGTCCGCAGCGCGCAGCGCAGCGCCTACCATAAAATCACTGTAAGGCGCATAGGCCTTTTCCCGTGCGGCCAGTGCCATGCGGATCAGCTGCTGTTTTTCTTCCATGGTCAGTTTTGTCATGCTGTCTCCTCCTTTTACGGGCAAAAACAGCGCGGCTGTGCCTTGGGGCGGCAGCCGCGCTGGAAAGTTATGCGATCAGTACTCTGCGCCCAGAGCGACCTTCATCATGTCGGTAAAGCTCTTCTGGCGCTCCTCGGCGGTGGTAATGCCGGGGGCCACAAAGCTGTCCGAGATGGTCAGCAGGCAGGCGGCGTTCTTGCCCAGCACCTGCGCGTTGGCAAACAGAGCAAAGCTTTCCATCTCCACGCACAGGCAGCCGTCCTCGTCCCGCAGCTTTTCCCAGTAGGTGGGCTTTGCGTCCGAGGGCTGACGGTAGAACACATCCGAGGAATGGATGTTGCCCTCGATCAGGGGAATGCCCTGCTTTGCAGCGGAGGCACGCAGCTTTTCGTTCAGGGCTGCGCTGGGCAGGGTGATGTTTCCAGTAAAGCCGCTCTGCACCCGGGCGTAGTTGCTCTCGCTCACAGCGCCGGTGGCCAGCACGGTATCGAACAGCTTGGCCTTCTCGGTATAGCTGCCAGCAGAACCGATGCGGACGATATTTTCCACGCCGTAGAAGTTGAACAGCTCGTAGGAGTAGATGCCGATGGAGGGCATACCCATACCGCTGCCCATCACGCTGATGGGGCGGCCTTCGTAGGTGCCGGTAAAGCCCAGCATCCCGCGCACGCCAGTCACCTGCCGGACATCCTGCAAAAAGGTGTCGGCAATAAATTTGGCACGCAGGGGGTCACCCGGCATAAGGACTGTCTTGGCGAAATCGCCCATTTCTGCGCTGATGTGAGGGGTAGACATAGATGATCTCTCCTTTTTTATTCATGATACAGCAGAGGGGCTTTCCCCCTGCGGAAAAGCCCTTGCTGCTATTTACCGATATTTGCTGCGGTTGAACACGTTCTGCGGTGCGATGTAAGAGCCGTTGCGCCGGATTTCGAAGTGGCAGTGGTTGCCGCTGGAACGTCCGGTGCTGCCCACATAGCCGATGAGCTGACCCTGCTTGACCGACTGACCGGCGTGCACCACCAGCGACAGGCAGTGGGCGTACAAGGTGGTGTAGCCGTTGCCGTGGCTGATGATGATGGAGTTGCCGTAGCCTGTACCCGCACCGGCGCGGTTATAGCCGGCCTTGGTCACCGTACCGCCTGCCGAAGCGTAAATGGGCGTACCGGCGGCGGCGCAGATATCCACGCCCTTATGGCTGCCGCCGTACCAGCGGGAGCAGTTCCGATAGCCGGGCACCGGCCAGATGAACCGTCCGCTGCCGGTGATATAGGATGCACCGGAGGACACCTTTTTGGTGCCCACCGTAACTTTTTCAGTCACAGGCTCCTTGGTCACCACCGTGCTCAAAATCTGCTGGGAAAGCTGATTGCCGTTTGCATCGTACACCCGCTGTGCCGTCACGGTGCGGATGCCGTTCTCGCCCGTCTGGGTCACGCGCTTGGTACCGGAGTTCAGCTCGTTGGATTTGGTGGTCTCGGTGGTGTAGGCAATCTCTTCCTCCCAGCTTTCCACCTTGGTGATGCGCACCTCCAGCGTCTCCTCCTCCCGCACCACGGTCAGTGCATCGCCGGGCAGGATCTTGGAGTTCTGGGTCAGGCCGTTTTCCCCGTTGGCGCTAAAGCCGGTGTTCATCTCGCACAGTTCCTTCACGGTCAGGCCGTTTTTCTGGGCGATGGCCCAGATGGTGTCGCCGCTTTGCACTGTGTAGGTCTTTTGTGCCTGCTGCACACCGGAGAGCAGCTGCTCCACCTCGGCTTCCTTCTGGAAGCTCTCGTTGAAGTAGATGCCGTTTTCCAGCGTGACATCCTTGTTAAAGCCCACGGTGGTGTTGGGGTCATCGGGGTTCTCGTAGGGTTCCAGCAGGCTGCTGATGTACCGTTGCAGGCTGTTGCCGTCCGCACACACGGCGGTCAGCTCACCGTCCAGATATAGGGCAGTGCCCTCGCTGATCTGGTCGCTGGAATTCTTGAGGATGGCGTCAGCCACGTCATTTTCGTCCATCACGTCATGGGCGACGGTCACGGAATAAGTAGGCTCCACGGTAAAGTGCGCCTGCTCTGCGCCGGAATAATTGATACGCTGCTGCACAGCTTCCAGTGCAGAGTTAAACACCTCTTCGTTGGCCACATAGCCCACGGTCTTGTCGTCCACTTGCACCTGCAAAGCGTAGGGCTGGCGGATGGTGGTCTGGAACACGGTCACCATAACAGCCAGCGCTGCCACCGGCAGCACATACATAGCCATGCGGGGCACAAGGCGGATGTTGTCAGCGATGCCATGGGCAAGAAAGTGGCCGCTTGCGCGCAGCGCAGCACCAAAGCCGTTTTCCTTGCGTACCCGGTGTGCGTGGCGCAGCAGCGCCCCGGTGCCCCGCAGGGCAAGCACTACCGGGCCGAACAGATCCCGCAGCAGCTGCGCCGCCCCGGGAAAGGCCATGGATGCGATATTTTTCAGCAGTTCTCTGACCGTTTGCAGCAGACACCGCAGCCCATGCTGCAAGCGGCGTCCTGTGCGGACCACGGCATACTCGGCGGAAAAGCCGATGGCGTACAGCGTCTCGCCCACCATAGGTGCTATGGGATTGTGCAACAGCTTGTGCCACAGCTTTTCCCAGCGGTGCTGACGCTTGCGGCGAATCCTGTGCCGCCGCAGCACGCCCCGGCATTGGAACTGCGCCCACAGCGAGCGCAGCTTCTGGCGGCGGGGCTGCCGTACAGGCTGCGCAGCAGGCTGCTGCTCCTTTATTTTATCTTCAGTCAACGGGATTTTTCTCCTTCCTGCGCTGCTGCAGGGCATTTTTCCGGCCCGGAACACAACAGCTAGATGGTGTACGTTCCCCTGTTCAAAAGGCCAACAGGGCCTGTACACAATACGCTCTCTTTTTATTATACACTTTGCATGGTTTGAAACAAGCGCTTACATAAAATTTGGCTATTTTTTCACGCAGTTTTCACGAAAAGAGCGCTTCCATATCCGGCGGCAGCGGGCTTTCCACTGTGACGGTGCGCAACTGCAAAGGCATTTCCACCCGGATGCCATCCGGCAGCGGGGTGTATACAGGCACGGCAAAGCTCTGCTTCGCGCAGTGCAGCGCCTGCCGGGCAATGCGCTCCCGGCTGCCGCCGTAAAGATCATCCCCGGCAAGAGGATGGCCGATGGACGCAAAGTGCACCCGGATCTGATGGGTGCGCCCGGTCACCGGCACGCAGGCTGCAAGGCTAAGGCCGTTTTCTTCCTTTATAATAGTATACTCGGTGCGGCTGGGCTTGCCCTCTGGGGTAACGCAGCGCCCGATGATGCTGTCGCCCCGGCGGCCGATAGGTGCATCGATTGCTCCTTCCCCCAGCGGCAGCGCGCCCTGCGCGATGGCATAATACAGCTTTGTCACCCCGCCCGCCAACAGCGGCGCTGCGTAGGCGTTTTTGGCCGCCAGTACAAGGCCGCTGGTGTCCTTATCGATGCGGTTCACCGGGCGGAAAACCGGGCTGTGGCCGTGGGCAGCCGCCCACGCCGCGTAGCCGTTGGCCAATGTGCCTCCGGGGTAGTTCAGGGTGGGGTGCACCGCCAGCTGCGGCGGCTTTTCCAGCACCACGGCAAAGGCGTCCTCGTAGACCACGTTGACCGGGATCTCCGGCTGCGGGGTCACGCCATCCCCTTCCGGCGGCAGCGCAAAGGAAAGCACCTGCCCGGGGTAGATGCGCCGGTTTGCCAGCACAGGCACGCCGTCCGCAAAAAAGCCGCCGCCCCGGAACTTGACCGCCCGGGCAAGATCCGTAGAGACGGCACACTGGCGCAGAAAGCTGCGCACCAGCACCCCATCGTGGGTAGTGGCCATATCCGGCACGGCAAAATACAGCTGCATGGCCTGCCCTCCCCCTGCAAAATTCACAAAAACACAAATGTTATTATAACAAAAATCCGTTTCACTTGCAAATCTTACTTTTTTATGGTATCATGAGGAACGGAAAACGAGTGGAACATACGGCGGCGGGGCGGCTTTGACCGCTCTGAGGAAAGTCCGGGCCTCACAGAGCACGGTAACTGCTAACGGCAGCCGAGGGTGACCTTAGGGAAAGTGCAACAGAAAACAAACCGCCGCAGCAATGCGGTAAGGATGAAACGGCGAGGTAAGAGCTCACCAGCGCATGGGTGACCATGCGGCTTTGTAAACCCTACCGGAAGCAACGCCTATATGGGACGTACAGCGCTGCTCGCGTGTCCCGAAGGCGGCACGAGCCTGTCAGCAATGGCAGGCCTAGACAGATCGTCGTTTAATACAGAACCCGGCTTACGGTCTATCTCGTTTTCCCTTTTGTGTTTTTGCGCTGTCTGCTGCTGCAGGCAGCTTTTTTGTTGCAGCAACGTAAAAAGAGGCCACCGCACAGGATTTGTGCAGTGACCTCTTTGTTGCATGCAAGACTATTGAAAATGCCCGCCGCGTGCGCTTTGGGCATATTCAGCGGAATAATCATTTTTAATTGCAACCCGGGAAAATCTGCGGATTTTCCCGGGTTGCCTTTTCACGGAAAGGGGTTGCTCAGTTCCCGCTTGCGCCCAGGATGGCGTCCAGCACGGTGGAGGCGGCGCTGTACAGCGAGCCTGCGGCCTGCTCCACCTGCTCCTGCGTGGGCAGGCTGACGGCGGGCGTCTCGGTGCTGCCGCCCTCGGCGGGAGCAGTCGTTTCCGGCTGGGGCGTCTCGGTGGCAGCGGGCTGCTCGGCGGGCGTCTCCGCGGGCTGCTCTGCCGGCTGCTCAGCGGGCTGCTCTGCAGCCTGCTCCGGCACGCTTTCCGCCGGTACTTCCACGATCACGCTGTCGGCAGGCGTCTCGAGCACCGAGACAGCGGCATCGGGGTCGGTGGTGGGGGTGTACACATCCGTCTTTTCCGGGGTCTGGGTGGTGGAACTTACCGTGCCTTCGCCGCCCATCACCGCCGCGATCATCTCTTTGGCCTTTGCCACAGAGGCTTCATCCGGCTTCATGACATAGAGCTTCTGCCCCTTGGCAGAGTAGCACTTGGTGCTGCTGCCGGAGGTGCCAGTAACGGTGTAGCGTTCAATATTCCACTCCGCAAAATCGCTCAGCTGCATGCGCACCAGCGCGCTGATCTGGTTGGTAGAAAGGCTGGTGACAAAGCTGTCGGCAACAGCGTCCAGAATTTTGGTAAAGCCCATCAGCAGCGCCGGGGACTTGATCTTGTTCAGCATGGCGTCGATCACCTTCATCTGGTTGATGCCGCGCTGCACATCGCCGGTCTTGAAGGCGTGGCGCTCGCGGGCAAAAGCCAGCGCAGCCTTGCCGTCCAGATGGTTCCAGCCCTCCACAAAGGTGGTGGGATCGTAGTAACCGGGGCTGCCCACCGAGGTGAACGCCTGATCGGAATACACGTCCACACCGCCCAGCGCATCAACAATGTCGATAAACCCTGCAAAATTGATGCGGATATAGTGCTCCACGTTCACACCGTACAGGTTGCCGAGGGTGTCCATGCTGGTCTGCACACCGTAAAGCCCGGCGTGGGTCAGCTTATCCTTGCTGTTTGTTCCGGCAAGGTCCACATAATAATCGCGCGGGGTGTTGATCAGCACCACCTGCTTGGTAACGGGGTTCACTGCGGCAATGATATTCACATCACTGCGCGCTTTTTCCGTCAGATCGCCGCGGGTGTCCACGCCGCTCAGGTACAGCACAAAAGGCTCTTTGGTGATCTTATTGGCCTCGGCGTTGCTCAAAAAACCGTTGGTCATATTGCCCAGCGCGTCGAGGCCCTGCTGCGCCCACACGCAGCCCACCGCCATGGCGGCGCACAGCACCACCGAGAACGCCCGGGACACTGTGCCTGCAGTTTTGTACTCCTGACAGCGCTTGACCAGCAGCCACAGCAGCACCAGCAGCGCCGCCAGCACCACCAGATACAGCACCGGCAGCATCTGGGTGCGCCACAGCTGCACCAGCGCCAGAACGCTTAAAATTGCCTGTACGATCAGCAAGATCTTCCCTCGTTTCGGGGGCTGGTACGCCCCATTTGCCCCGGGCACAGTGTTGCGGGGGGTGTTTTGCTGCGGGCGGCGGGGCGGCGCAGCCTGCTCCGGCGGCAGCTCCGAGAAAAACGCGGCGCTGTCCACCACTACAGTAGCGTCCTGCTGCTCAGCCTTGTGCAAAAGACGGTGCAAGGAACGACCGTCCTCCTTGCGGGAATGCTCGTTTTCGTCCAACATGAGAATACTCCTTTTTTCAGTCCACCGGAACGATGGTCAGCACGGCGCGGGCAGGCAGACAGGTGGCGGTCTGATCCTCCGCCGACAGCCAGCCAAAGCCCTCGCAGATGTGATCCGGGCAGGGCGATTCAATAAACCGCGCCCTGCCGTCCTTTACCTCTATATGCACCGTATAATAACCGGTGTCCACACTGTAAGTTTCGTCCTTTTCCAACGGAATGTCCAGCACAGCGTTGTTGTCGCCGTAGATCAGCTGGGCAGTCAGTTTTCCGCCGGTGGCGTTGTGGCTGCGCACGGCCAGCAGCACCGCTGCGATGGCCAGCACCACCACTGCAAACAGGATATTGGTCAAAAGCTTTTTGTTCTTCATGGCTTACTGCTCCCCGGGCTTGAGCTGCTCCAGCTCCGCCAGCCAGAGGGTGGCGCAGGCATCGCTGGGCATCCGCCAGTCGCCCCGGGGCGAAAGGGTCACGCTGCCCACCTTGGGGCCGTCCGGCAGGCAGCTGCGCTTGAACTGCTGGGCAAAAAAGCGCCAGTAGAAGTTGCGCAGCCACTTGTACAGCACGGCATCCGTGTACTCTGCCCTGCCTGCAAAGGCCACCTTTGCCAGCCGGTAGATCTTTGCCGGGCCAAAACCGCAGCGCAGCACATAATACAGGTAAAAATCGTGCAGCTCGTAGGGGCCCACCAAGTCCTCGGTGATCTGTGCGATCTCGCCGTCCTTGGCGGGCAGCAGCTCCGGCGACACCGGGGTGGCAAGAATATCCAGCAGCACATCGTGCAAAGCAGCGGTGGCAGCAGTCTCAGCTTCGTACTGCACCAGATAGCGCACCAGCGTTTTGGGCACACCGGCATTCACGCCGTACATGCTCATGTGGTCGCCGTTGTAGGTCGCCCAGCCCAACGCCAGCTCCGAAAGGTCGCCCGTGCCCACCACAAGGCCGCCGGTGCGGTTGGCAAGGTCCATCAGCTCCAGCGTGCGCACCCGTGCCTGCCCGTTTTCAAAGGTGACATCCAGCACGGTCTCGTCCTGCCCGATATCGGCAAAGTGGCTGCGCACGGTGTCGGCGATGCGAATTTCCTGAAAGCTTACGCCCAGCTCCCCGCACAGAATTTCGGCATTGCTGCGGGTGCGCTTGGTGGTGCCAAAGCAGGGCATGGTCACCGCCAGCACATCGGCGGCGGAGCGGTGCAGCTGCTTCATGGCGCGCACTGCCACCAGCAGAGCAAGGCAGCTGTCCAAGCCGCCGGAAATGCCAATGACCGCTGTTTTTGCGTGGGCGTGCTCCAACCGCTTGGCAAGGCCATCAGCCTGCATCTTCAAAATCAGCTCGCAGCGGGCGGCGCGGCGCTGCGGGTCACCGGGCACAAAGGGTGCGGGGTCAATGCGGCGGGTGAGCACCGTTTCCTCCGGTGTAAGGTCAAATTCCACCGTGATGTAGCCCTCGGCAGTGTGCTCAAAGCTGGTATTGCGGGCACGCTCGGCCTCCATGCGCTGGCAGTCCAGCTCGGTCTCGGCGTGGTCGCCCGCAAAGGGCGCAGTCTCGGCAAGGATGCTGCCGTCCTCGGCGATGAGGTCATGCCCGGCAAACACCATGTCGGTGGTGCTTTCGCCGTGCCCTGCCGAGGCGTACAGGTAGCCGCACAGCAGCCGGGCAGACTGGTTTGCCACCAGTGCGCGGCGGTACTCGGCCTTGCCCACGGTCTCATCGCTGGCAGAAAGGTTTGCAATGACGGTCGCACCCGCCAGCGCATGGAAGGTGGAGGGCGGCAGGGCGCTCCACAAGTCCTCGCACAGCTCCACGCCCAGCACAAAGCTGGGCATCTGGCGGCAGCGGAACAGCAGTGACGTACCAAAGGGCACCTGCTGCCCGCAGACGGTCACCGTCTGCACCTCGGTGCTGCCGGGGGTGAACTGCCGCTTTTCGTAGAATTCGCCGTAGTTGGGCAGGTAGGTCTTGGGCACAATGCCCAGCAGCTGCCCGCGGCACAGCACGGCAGCGCAGTTGTACAGCTTGCCGTGCACCAGCAGCGGCAAGCCCACCAGCACTACGGTGTCCAGTGCGCGGGTCTGCGCAAGCAGCCACTCCAGTGCATCCAGTGCGCCCTGCTGCAAGGTGCGCTGCAAAAACAGGTCGCCGCAGGTGTAGCCGGTAAGGCAAAACTCCGGGAAAACCGCCAGCTTTACCCCCCGCTGCGCGGCAGCTTGCAGCTGCGCCAGCACCTGCTGCGCGTTATAGGTGCAGTCTGCCACCCGCAGCGCAGGCGAAAAGGCAGCTGCCTTTAAAAAACCGTCTTTCATAAGAGGATTTCACATCCTGTCTGTTTCAATGTAGCCATGGTGACCCATGTTGACCATAGTATACCACAAACCGCATAAAACGGAAAGTAACAGACTGGTAAAAGAAGTGTGAACGTGGGAAATGCGCCCCTCTTGGGGGAGCTGGCGAGCGCAGCGAGACGGAAGGGATAAAAAAACACCCCCGCAGGCATAAGCCTACGGGGGTGTTATTATGCTAGTATGTTCCCTGCACCCCTAGGGGTACAGTCACGCAAGCATGAGCCTATCAGTCAAGCTGATTACTTAAGCTTTGTAGACGTCCTCGCCAACGATGTTCTTAGCGGTGCCGAAGCCCAGGTTGTAGATAGCAGCCAGGTTGCCAGCAACGTTCAGGATGCTGTTCACAACGCCCAGAGCGCCGTAGCCGAACTTCTGAGCGCCAGTGGACTCATCGGTCACATTATCGGTGTAGTTCTTCTTCCAAATGGTGCTGAACTGGCCGCCGAAGCCGGTCAGGCCGTCGCCGGGGGTCCAGGTGCCGCTGAACACAGCGCCGACGGTGTTGTCCAGGAAGCCCTGAACGTACTTGTTACCAACGATGGTCACCAGGTTCTTGTGGAAGTTCTGCCACTGAGCAGCGCCCATAGCGGGTGCCAGGTAGTCAGCAATGCTACCACCCATAACGTAGGTCATCTCGTTCTCAGACACAGCAGAGAAATTTGCAGGCATCATCATAATGAATTACTCCCTTCAAAAATAGAAAAAATATTTTCGAACCGGTGTTTCCGGCTCAATCCTTATTAGGATGGCAATAATATACCACACTTTCCAGAAATGTTCAAGTACTTTTTTGAAAAAAGTGTAAAAACTGTGAAACATCGTCCCGGCTTTTGTAGCAAAACTGCACTGTTCATGCGGGTTTTTCTGGTGTGACAAGTTTTTTCGCAAATTTGTGAAAAATAGACTACCAGAACCATAAGGCGGTGCTTTGCAATGAAAACAGTTGTTTTTGTGGACGAATTGCTGCTGGTAAACTTTGCCGCAGCCGCCGCGCTGCTGCTGGGCGCGGGGCTTTTATGCGGGCGCAGCTGCACCGGGCTGCGGCTGTGCGCGGGCAGCGCGGCGGCTGCGGTCAGCACCCTTGTCCTGCTGGCCCCTCCGTGGCCCGCCCCGCTGGCGGTACTATATAAAATCGCCAGCTGCTGCGGAGTGGTGGCGGTGTGCTACGGCGTGGCCGGGGTGCGCAGCTTTGCCCGGCTGTGCGGATGGTATGCGGCGCTGAACGGCCTGCTGTGCGGTGCGGTGGTGCTGCCCGGGGTACAGGCCAACAACCTGAGCGTGCTTTTGCCGGTGCGCCCGGGGCATCTTTTGCTCTGCTGCGCCGGGGTGTACGGGCTGCTGCGCGGGCTGCTGGCGGTGTTTGGCCGCCCGCAGCGGGGCTGCTTTGCCGCTGTGCTGCAAATTGCGGGGGCAACAGTGCCGGTACAGGCCTACCACGACACCGGCTTTACCCTGCAAGACCCCCTTGCCGGGCGGCGGGTGGTGCTGGTGCAGTACCCGCCGGTGCGCAGCCGGCTGCCCGCACCGCTGCGCACCTACTTAGACAGCTGGTTTGCCGCCGGCGCTGCCCCGCCTCCGGGGCTGAGGGTGCAGTTTGTACCCTGCGCCGCCGTTACCGGCCATTGCCTGCTGCCCGCCGTGCCCGCCGCGCTGTGCCGTGGGCAGCGCCGCGTGCCCGGCCTGCTGGCGGCCTTTTGCGCCCCGGACGCCCCCACCGGCGCATGGACGCTGCTGTTGGGGGACGACGTGGCGGAGGAGGTGGGGGTGTAGGAGTTCTCCGCCCTCTCAGGCGCTTCCGCGCCAGCTCTCCCCTTGGGAGAGCTGACAAGCTTTGACTGAGGGAGTCCTTTATAATACATATAATAAAAGGTGCACAGGAGGGATATCCATGTTGCAGTTTTTCCGCAAGGTCTGGCAGCGGCTGTGGGGGCGTTTGCGCTACTGCGGCGCGGTGCATTATCTGGCGGGCGGGCCAAGCCTGCCACCGCCCCTTACCCCCGAGCAGGAAAAAGCCCTGCTTGACCGCATGGCTGCCGGGGACGCTGCCGCCCGCGAGGAACTGATCACCCACAACCTGCGGCTGGTGGTGTATCTGGCCAAAAAGTACGAGAACAGCGGTGTGCCCGCCGAGGACTTGGTAAGCATTGGCACCATCGGGCTGATCAAGGCGGTAAACACCTTCACCCCTGCCCGCAGCATCAAACTGGCCACCTACGCCAGCCGCTGCATCGGCAACGAGATCTTGATGTACCTGCGCAAAAGCTCCAACCGCCGGCAGGAGGCCAGCATCGACGAGCCTTTGAACGTGGACGGCGACGGCAACGAGCTGCTGCTCTCGGACATTCTTGGCAGCGACGCCAACGCGGTAAGTCAGCAGCTGGAGCAGGACGCCGAGCGCGCGGTGCTGCGCAGCGCCGTAGCGGCACTCTCGGCACGGGAGCGGCAGATCATGGAACTGCGTTTCGGCCTTACCGACGGCGTGGAGCGCACCCAGAAGGAAGCCGCCGATGCCCTTGGCATCAGCCAGAGTTACATCTCCCGGCTGGAAAAGCGCATCATCCGCACCCTGAAAGCCCGCCTTGAAAGCGAGTAGCAGCGGGCGCAGCGCTTGACATTCCGCGTGGGAACGTGTATCAGGTTTGTCTATAATGCGCCCCTCTTTTGCGGAGGGGCGCTCAATTTTTTCCACGCATAGCGCCCGGCGCGCAGAGCCATACTTCCGGTAAAGCTAAAAGACCGGGGGCGTTTGGATGTACAACAAGGTGGAGCTATGCGGTGTGAACACAGGGCAGCTGCCTGTGCTGACCGAGGCGGAAAAGCGGCAGCTGCTCACCCTTGCCCACGCCGGGGACAAAGCTGCCCGGGCGCGGATGGTGGAGGGCAACCTGCGGCTGGTGCTCAGCGTAGTGCAGCGGTTTGCCCAGCGGGGCGAAAATCTGGACGATCTGTTTCAGGTGGGGTGCATCGGGCTGATCAAAGCCATCGACAACTTTGACCCCGCGCAGCCGGTGCGGTTTTCTACCTACGGCGTGCCTATGATCATCGGGGAGATCCGGCGGTTTCTGCGGGACAACAACGCCCTGCGGGTAAGCCGCACCCTGCGGGACACCGCCTACCGCGCCATGCAGGCGCGGGAAACGCTGGAAAAGCAGCTGGGGCGCGAGCCCACCATGGACGAGATCGCCGCCGCAGCCGGGCTTGCCCGGCGCGAGGTGACCGCCGCGCTGGAATCGGTGGTGGAGCCGCTCAGCCTTGACGAGCCGGTGTACACCGACGGCGGCGATGCCATGTATGTGATCGACCAGGTGCGGGACCCGGACAGCGAGGAAAGCTGGATCAGCGGGTTGCAGTTCCGCGATACGGTAGCCGCCCTTTCGCCCCGGGAAAAGCGCATCATGGAGCTGCGGTATCTGCGCGGCAAGACCCAGATGGAGGTGGCGCAGGAGATCGGCATCAGTCAGGCGCAGGTAAGCCGGCTGGAAAAAGGCGCATTACAGCAGTTTCACACCGGGGGATGAAAGCAGCCGCCTGAAAACCCTCTCAGCAAAAAAGACCGCTGCGCAGTGCAGCGGTCTTTTTTGGCTTTAGCGGCGGCTGTATCTGCGCCGGGTGGCAGCCCCGCCCCGCAGGTGGCGCTCGGCCTTGTTGCGGGCCAGCACGGCGCGCACCTGCCCGTACAGCGCAGGGCTGATGCTGCGCAGCCGCACGGCAACGTCCTTGTGCACGGTGGACTTGCTGCACCCGAACGCAGCCGCCGCTGCCCGCACCGTGGCGTTGTGGGCGGCAATGTACTCCCCCAGCTGCACGGCACGCTGTTCCGGATCGGCTTTCATATCCCGCCTCCCTGCGTTCCAGCTTTGCAATGGTATAACATACGCGCTGCCGGGGCGGATTATGTCTGCGGACTTGACTTTTTGTCCCACGGCGCGTATACTGTGGGCGGACATAAAAACAGGGGCGCCATAAGGCTGAGATCCGCATAGCGCGGAGTACCCTTTACCTGATCCGGGCAATGCCGGCGTAGGGAGTTTGCGGAACCGTCCGGTACGTTCAACAAACCTTCATGCGTCTGCTGCCAGCAGGCGCATTTTGTTTTTGTGTACTACTATGAGAGAGGAATTTTTCCATCATGTCTAAAACCTATTCCAAGACCCGCATTCTGGTGGAATGCGCCCTGATGATCGCTATTGGCACGGTGCTTTCCAACATCAAGTTCTTCACCATGCCCAACGGCGGCAGCATTACCCTGCTGAGTATGCTGCCCTTTGTGCTGGTGTCCTTCCGCCACGGCGCAAAGTGGGGCCTGTTCACCGGCTTTGTCAACGCCTGCCTGCAAATGATCATGGGTTTCTACCCTCCTCCCGCTTCCACCTTCCTCTACTTCCTCGGTGAGGTGCTGCTGGACTATGTGCTGGCCTTTATGGCACTGGGTCTGGCCGAGCTGTTTGCCCGTCCCTTCAAGAACCGCACCGTGGGCGTAGCCGTGGGCACCTTTGCTGCCGGTTTCCTGCGCTTTATGTGCAGCTTTTTGTCCGGTGTGCTGGTGTGGGGCAACCTGAACGATGGTCTGGCCGCATGGACTTACAGCCTGACCTACAACGGCAGCTATATGCTGCCCGAGACCCTGCTCACCATGGTGGCCGCTGTGCTGCTGTGCCGCGTGGCTCCGCAGATCTTTGACCGTCAGGCACGCTAAGGCGTAGTTTTTCAAAAAAGAGCACTCCCCCGCTTCCCGATCCCCGCCGGGCACACGCCCTGCGGGGATTTTTGCTGCAAAATTTTTTCAAAAAACTGTTGACAAGCGCATCCTCGGCTGGTATAATAACACACGTCGTCAGGCACAAGGCAAGACATCTGGGGGTTTAGCTCAGCTGGGAGCCCAAGGTACTCGGTTACACACCCCCAAGATGCAACTAAATAGAAAATTTCTTGTTTGAGCATTCTCTTTCCAGAAGCTACCGCTTCTGGAAAATCATGGGGGATTAGCTCAGCTGGGAGAGCGCTTGCATGGCATGCAAGAGGTCACCGGTTCGATCCCGGTATTCTCCACCACCTGTTCAAACAAGAATTTATGTAGCACTGTTGATTTTCAACAGTGCTTTTCTTTTTGTCCAAACGGATTTTTTGAAGAATCTACTAACTTTGCCTGATTTTCAAGATTTGCAGCCGATCCATAGTGCAACCCCCATTCTTTGATGTTTCGTTGCTTTTCAAAAATGTTGTTTGTTGCCCGACTGTTCAGCAGGCAGTCGAATCGATTCCCTCAAAATACTGTGAGAGGTTGAAGTTAAAGCTGACACTGATCTGATACCCACGATAGACATCTACCCTGCGGATGAGCTGGTTGACGATCATCTTCTTTGCTTCAAAGGTAGCGTGGTCATAGAGGTCTGCGTAAGAGATCAGTTCTTCATACTGCTTTGCAACTTCCTCCATCAGTTCCGTAGTCTTTTCCAGTTCCGCACTGGCAGATTCGCAGAGAGATTCTGCCTCCTTGAGTTTTTCTTCCTGCGTTGTGATCATCTCAGCTAGGATCTCTTTCGGCAAGGCGCTTTCGCCCTTGATGCAGGCCAGAATCTCAGCTTTCAGGGAAAGCAGGTCTTTTTCCGCCTTGTCCCGTTGTGCCTGAAGTGTTTGCAAGTGGCTCTTGCGTTCGGCAAGTTCCCGTTCGTACCGCTTTGTGATGAGCTGTTCTTTCGGGATGCCCTTCATCCTGGCAAAGACTTGCCGCACCAGCTTGTCGATGATCTCATCCAGAATGTGTACAGTGTAGCCTGTCTGCCCGGTGCATTCGGTCTGCTTGCGGAGTTTGCCGTAGCAGGTGTAGCGGACACGCAGAGTATCATCCAACGAGCCATCCGGCAACTTACGCCATTTCCGGCTGGTAGTCAATGCCAGCTTCGCACCGCAGTGTCCACAGTAGGCGTTTCCGGCAAGCAGTGACTGCCCACGGGTATTCAGCGGGACGTGGTGCTCCGCTTCTTCTGCCGCATGAGCGGAACGGCACTCCCGGATGCGCTGTGCCGCATCAAACTGCTTCTGCGAAATGATCTGCAATTCCGGTATTACCTCAGACCGGGCTTCGCCGCAGCGGAGAACGCCCGTGTAGGTCAGGTTTGCGACCATTCCCCGGATGCTTGCCGGATGCCAGCACTTGCCAGACCTTGCGCGATAGCCAGCGTTGTTCAGATAGGTTGTAATGCGCTGCGCACCGTAGCCCTCGTACACATACTTGTCGAAGATGAGCCGCACCACAGCAGCTTCCTGCTCGTCGATATGCAGCTCATACAGTTCGTGCTTACGCTTGTTGATACGCCCATTCCGTACAAGGTCATAGCCATAAGGCGCATTTCCGCCCTTGAAGTGACCTTCTTCTACAAGCTGGCGCAGACTGGTGCGGGTACGAACAGAGGTTTTTTCGCTTTCGCCGTCTGCCTGCCAGAACCGGATATAGTTCAGCAGTTTGTCGGCGTGGTTGTCGAAACGCTGCTCCCCCTCTTGGGTACTCCATACCCGGATGCCGTTCCGTACAAACCATTCCACAACAAAGGGAGTTTCATCTGCGATACGACCAATGCGGTCAAACATGAACACCAGCAGGATATCGAACTTTCCCTTCCGGGCATAGTCCTTGATGATTTGCAGCTTGTCGCGGGCGGCGGCACGGACTTTGTGGCCAGACACGCCCTCTTCCTGTTCTTCATGGACGATGACCCAGCCCTTCGCTTCGGCAAATTTGTGACACGCCTTGCGCTGCATAGGAAGGTCTGCTTCATGATTCGAGTTGAAATCCACCTGCTTATCGGTGGAAACGCGGTACAGACAGCATACACGATTATTCGTCATAAATATTCTCACTTTCTTTCAGTGAGATGAATGATGATTCGGTTGTCAAAGAACATTTGGGAGCAGTTCCCTGGTTGACCCGAACACCGCTTCCATCTCCAGTATAGCGTATAACGTGTGTTTCGTCCATACCTTTCAGCTTGCTTTCTTCGTATAACTTGTTGCAAGCAGGATGTCACGGATGCGCTCAAAGGTTTCGGTGTTGGCTTCCTTAGCAAAGCTGAGAACGACCGGATAACCGTTGATCACCAGATACTGCTTATTGGGGTCGTTGTCCAAGGGGATGTTGGTTGCGAGCTGAGAAAACTTTTCTGTCATTGCATCACTGTTCCTTTATTATTCTGTTTCTTTTTGATTCATGTGCCGATCATCCAATCAGTTCTTTCAATCGTTCCAGTTTTTCCTGTGTTGTTTCCTTGCGGAAGCTGACCCCGATGCAGGAGACGGGAACGCACATTTCCAGCAGGCGGTCGTAGATGCGGGCGTGGGCGGTATCCTGCGGATGCCGAATATCGTCCAGTGTCAGATTGGTCGTGACGATCAGGGGCTTCCGGCTGCGGTAACGGCTGTCTATGATGTTGTAAATCTGTTCCAGTGCATACTCCGTGCCACGTTCCATTCCAAAATCGTCAATGATGAGCAGCGGATAGCAGCACAGCCTGTCCACGACCTCATTCCGCCCGGAAAAGTTGTTGTTCAGTTCGTTCAGGATGTGTGCGAAGTTCGTCATGCACACAGGCACTTCCTGCTCCATCAGAGCGTTTGCAATGCACCCGGCAAGGAAACTCTTGCCTGTGCCAACACCGCCCCAGAGCAGCAGCCCAATGTTCTCTGAGTGCATGGTCTGCCACTGCTCCACATAGCGGTGTGCATGGCGAATCTGTGGGCTGCGCCCATTGTCGTTTGCAAATGTCCAATCCAGCATCGCAGAATCCGAAAAGCCGTCTGCTTTCAGCCGCCGCACAAGGTCGAGGTGCTTCTGCTCCTTAACAGTTGCCTCCTGCCGTTCCCGTTCGGCTTTGTGACAGGCACATTCTACCGGATGCTTGTTCTTTCCCATCAGGACAAGACCTTTGGGAAAGAAGGCTTCCTTGGGCGTTTGGCACTTGCCGCAATAAAGCAGACCGTTGTCTCCGTGATAGTCCGCTGCGTTTCTGGGCATACTGGAAACGGGGGGTCCAAAATTTTCTCAATCGTCTTTATAGGCTTTCTCCTTCCGCAAAGGTGTAGTCCGGGATACCAGGTGTTGTCTTTTTCTCTGTCTTCTGCCGCTTTGCCCAGATACGCAGCGTTGCAGCATGGTCGGCGTACTTCCTTCCGGTGGACTGGATATAGGCGGATAGCTGCTCGATCAGACCATCCAGCCCTGCAAAGTCAGCCTTGAGCCGTTTATACTCCTTTTCCGTCAGAAAGACATTCTGGTATTCTCCCAATGAGAGATGAGTACGGTTTGCTCTTATCAGGTGGTTATCTTTCAGGTTGTTCTTATTACGTTGGTTAGGTGTGCATTTTTGCGCAACCATACTGTGCGTTTCTGCACAATCAGACTGCGTACTGGTGCATACTGTGACTGCGCAATTCTGCACAGTATGCGGAACCTTGAGCAGAATGTGGCTGGGTTTGGAAAATCCGCTGCGCACTCGCTCGGCAAGTTCCGCTTTTTCCAGTTCAGCAAAAGAGCGTGTCACACTGGAAACGCAGCACCCTAAATCCTTCGCCAGATGAGAAAGCGGATAGATCACATAAATACGCCCCTGATTGTCCACCCAGTTATTTTTCTGCGAGAGAGTGGCACGGTCGAGCAGGAGCGTGTAGAGCAGCTTTGACGTGTGGCTCAGGTCAGCGTCGAGAAGAAACCGGGCATAGGGCAGATACTGCGGCAGTGGCATATTGGCTTTCAAGTAGTCTGAAATAATCTTCACCTCCAATTTTTACGTTCTATCATGGTGCTTTAGGGGGCTGAGAATTGTAAGCGCAAGATTCGCCCGTGTCGCCTCAAAACTCACTTTCGTAATTTTGGCCGACGGCGAACTTGCTGGAGATTTCACTCCCCAGTCCCTCGATGAAATCTGAAAATCTGCAATTTTCAGATTTTGGCTCCCCATAAAAATGGTGAGCAGCCGAGATGCAGGGCATCATCGGGGACGTGTGGGACTGCATCCCACACCCTGCACCGAACAACCATTCAACAGAGATTTGCGAATCCCTGCTGTCTGCTTGTCCGGTTTTTTGCTGTCGGTCTCTCCGCAAGCTATTCCTGCCCGATTCACTCCGGCGTTCTGGCTTTCCTTGGTGCGCTCTTGTCCTGGCGGCACTTCACCGGAAAGTTATATTGGCTTGCAGCCGACGATTCTGTTGTCAAGGAACACTGGTTTTCAATCTTAGAATTGGAGAAAGCCCGTTTCGCAAGGTACTTTCAAAATCTTTACAGATTTTTTGCTGTCTCACAAATAGGAATCCGCAAGGGCAGTTTCATATACAATTTTTTGAAATTTTCAAAATTTCATCCACCCACGAGGCGGGAGCATTGTGGCTGCGAGATGAATTTTCATCAAGCCAACCATCAGAAACGGACGGTTCTGTATGAGGGCATGGGGAGCAGAATCCCCATCAAGATGCCCGGTATGAAAAGCCCAAATGGGATTTTGAGTTACTCCGGGCGAATCTTGCCCTGATAAATGTGCAGGCAGTGATCTTCGGAGAAGTCAGCGTTAGCATTGAGATTGATGGTTTCCATCACTGTTCAAGCGGTCTTTTACGGTCTGAAGATACCGGCTGGCGCGGTCGATAAGCACCAGCAGTTTCTCATTGTTCTTTGGTTCGGTAAGAATATCGGGGTATTCACGAAAACACATTTCCCACCGCCGCACAAAATCCTCCTGTGCGCCCTGAATCTCACACATCATGGCTTCGCCATCTGCCAAACGGCGAGGCGAATAGATACTCTTGACGACATCCTTGAGATTCTGTTTTTCTTCCTTGTTGAGTCCTTTCTTATGCCCCTGAATGTCTCGCTTGAAGGTCGTTATAAACTCATTGTCCTTTGAAGGCGAAGAATAAGAATCCGTGATACTGGAATTCCGTTCGGCTTTAGGCTTACGCAACTCTGCCACAACTTCGGGACGCTTTTCCTTTGGAACCTTTGCAATCGAGGAAATTTCACGGTCAGTTGCCCGGATCTTTCCGCTCAGGATTTCTTTCTGCGCTCCGGGTACTGCCTCCTCCGCAGCTTCCACACCTTTTGCAAATTGCTCTGCACGGTAAACATAACTTTCGGATGTTCCATGTTCCGCAGCGACCTTCGACCGTGAACCGTGCTTTGTGCGGTCTGGTTCATTTTGAACCAGACCACTTTCAGATGCCAAAGTATACTGATTGCCGTGAAACGATTTGATTTGCTTTTCCGCTTCTGCCTGCTTTCCGATCAGGAACTTTTTCTGTTCTGGGGTCAGGTTTCGCCGCCCAAGCTGATTTTTACAGATCCATACGAGTGCTTCATAACGGCTGGAAAATTCTTTTTCGATGACTTCAAATGGAATAAATGGATATTTCCGAAGAATTTGATAGCGTGTATGTCCATCCACAATATAGCCGTTCCACGTGATGATCGGATTCAGCACACGCTCTTCCTTGAGGATGTTCATTTCCAGTTGGTGTTTTTCTTCAAATGTTGGAGGATTGATCTGACGCTGGAACTCCGGGTCAATTTTGAGTTGGCTCAGTTTTGTCATAGGCAAATCATCCTTTCTGAAATGAAATAGAATATCATTATTCTTACGCCGTTCTCTCTGCATGGTGTTCCTGCCCCTTTCCAGCGGCGTTTTCCGGCTCACCCTTGCGGGGGCTTCGCCGGGTATTCCATGCAGACGGTCATGCGGTTTTCAAGGTTCAATAGGGGGGGTGAAACTAGATTAACACATTCATAGAAGAATTTTTAGGAGGTCGTACCTCCGGTTTTGGGTTGTAAAAAAGCGGAAGTAATGCTTCCGCTTTTTTACTGCAAACCATTGAAAAAATCATATCACATCGTAAGTTTTATTTTTAGAAACTGGTAGTTCCGGTTTTTAAAAACATGAAGTGAATTTCAAGGCAAAATCGGAACTGCTGGTTCCGGTTTTGCGTATCAACGTGATTTCAAATTTTGGGTGCCGTTCTCTCTGCATGGTGTTCCTGCCCCCCTTCCGGCGGCGTTTTCCGGCTCTCCCACTTGGGGGTCATGGCCGGGTATCCCATGCAGACGGTCATGCGGTTTTCAAGGTTCAATTGGTGTCTTGCTGGTAGCTTATCACACTTTCAAAAGAATTTTTAGGACCTGACAGGTCCGGTTTTGAGGGAGTAAACCGGACACAGTAGGTTCGGTTCGGTGAACGTCTCCGAATAGAGCATACCACAATAACACTCAAATTTTTAGGAAGTGATACTTCCGCTTTTCACCTTCAAAACCGGAAGTAATAGTTCCGGTTTGATGCGATATTGAATGAATCAACGACAATTTTATAAAGCACGTTTTTCTAAGAAAATTCACTTATTCAGCGTCCGTTAAGATGCAGAACTAGCGCATTCTTGTGCTGAACATCGGGTTTGAGCGAAGCTCAACAAGTGTTTTTGAATTTGGATTTGAAAAAATCGGATTCAAAAATTGCGAGGTGGTATCGGCTCGCCCTGCTTGCGGCGGTTGCAAACTCGAAAATTTTTGTGCAGAAAAATAACCGCCCGCTTCAAGTTGAACTTGAAAACGGACGGTCTCGGTTGCAAAATGTTTTTCAAATTTGGAGGGTGCATTGAGAGGCTTCATAGCGCCCGCAAGCAGTGTGTCTGTATATACAAACACCATTTTTGCTTCGCAAAATGCTTGTTGGGAACACCCAAACCCGTGAACCGCATCCGCTGGATGCAGGCTGCTCGATGGTATCGCTTTACAAAACTCCAGCTTACAGTATGTTCACCTAAACAGGTAAAATTGTTTCCTATTAGGCGGCTACGATCGTAATCTTCGGATTCATTGTCGGGTCAAGAAGTCCTAAAATGGTACTCATTGCATCACTGGAAATCTTGATATCCCCATAGCCAGAGTCCATTTTTCCGTTAGGTCCAACTCCATCAAGGAAAAGTACAGAGCCTCCATTTGCCGAAGCGCTATGCGCGGTTTGTCCATCGCCGTTGAATCCAAAGCAGATACAGGCAGTCGAGGATTTCTTCGAGAATTTCACATACATATTCTCACAGCCTCCTTTATCAGCCCAATCACGGGACACATTGGAACGAGACTGAAGGGTATTGTAGAAGGCCGAGCTCGAGTCACAGACCCAGACACTGTCCTCGTTGATCTTGATAAAAGGAAGTTTTGTATTCTGCGTCGTATTAGAGAACGCAAAGCAGATAGGGAATGTCCCCGCCGGAGTCTTATGGTCTCCCTCCGTCTTGTGCTCAGTAATACCGTTGGAGCCGATAAATGCAGCTGTCTGAAAGTCCTGAATCCACTGTCCATCCTGATAGTGCTGCAGTGTGAGAACTGCAGTATTTCCCGAGGCTTCTACCCGGATATTCTGGGTGGAATCCAGTACGACTTCCGGAGCGCTGCTTTCTGCCTCAGACGTAGCAGAAACTGTGGTGGAAGCGGCAGAAGAAGCATCCGGCCGCGATTCAGGCAGGGCAGTTTCACTGGAAGAAATGCTGCTTTCTGCCTGCGCGGCCGATGCTGCGGAAACATCGGCCACAGAAGGTGCAGAGGGATTTTGTTCCGAAGGCTTGCTGTTAAGGAACACAAACGCAAAACCTCCCAGCAAAAGCACAACAAGCACAATAACAAGAATAACCCACCAATTATGAGGACGGACAGGTCGGGGCGTTTCTGCTTTTGATGGCTTAGAAGCAGTTTCCTTCGGAGGATTCTTTTCTCCTGTTTCGGGCTTGGGCGCAGTCACAGGAGTAGGTCCTTCCTTTTCCTTTGAAGGGGGAGTATATGCAGGCATATTACGAGTTGGCTGACGTACTACTTCCGGAGATTGCCCCTCTTCACAAACGCTCTGGGTGGGCGTATTTGTTTCTTTGGTAGGCTCGAGATCTAACGACAGTTTTGGCATTTCTACAGGTGTTGGATGTTGCTGCCTCCGGACAGGTGTTGCAGGGACAGGCTCTTCTGCGGGAGGCTCCGGTGATGCCGTGTTATTCTCATGAGATTCTTTTTCAGAGTCAAAAGATTTGCCACATACAGAGCAGAATCTCTGATTTTCAAATCGCGCAGGCGTGTGACAATAAGCACATATTTTCATAATTTATTCTCCTGAAATTTCTCCACAGGATTAGTTGAACATATCATAGATTTCTTTTGCTGCATGGTAGATATCAGAAGCAGTTTGTACACCATCCTGAATTTTTTTCAAAGCATCTTCCGGGGTCATGTTCCATGGATTCGAGCTATCTGCGGTTGAACTGCTTGCAGAAGAGCTTTCGGTCGGCGCACTGGGTTGAGGTGCAGAAGGGGGCGTGCTTTCTGCTCCGCTGGAGTTCTTGTTACCGGAGCCATTTTTGCTATTCGAAGGAGCAGGTTCTGCTTTTGGCGAAATTTGAATAACCTTCTCTTCCTGATACGGAATGGAAGCAATCGCTACACCGTGGCCGTCAGGAGAAGCGTCGTACCAGTAAATCGTGTCGAACCGGATAAATGCAACCTGATTATCGCTAATCTGCTCCACCGTCGTGCGAGTTCCGTTAACAGCAGTGTAGCTACCAGACTGAGTCCCTGAATCACTTGCGGCTGTGAAAGTCATAGTACCATTCTCATAGCCATCCGTATAGTTGCCAGAAAATTCAAGAACGGTTCCGTCTGCAATTGTTTTACGGTAAGTACCCATGCCGTTGGGAAGATCATTATTCCACGAGCCACTGTAAATACTATGATTTACGGCAAACAGCTGAATACCGTTTCCAAAACGCTTTCCGTTGTTCATCTGACCATAATAGAGACCGTTGCCATCGGATACAAGCATCTGCGAACCGCTCGGCAGACTTGCCCGGATAATATCCCATTCTGAGCTATTGGTCATCAGCCAACCATTTGCGTAAGTCAATACATTTTCATCCAGAGAACCAGCAGTCTCGAGCTGCTGTAATACAGTCGTTAGCGCATCGAAGTCACCAGCCTCGAACAGACTGATAATGTTCTGATACGACTCTGTCATCGAACTCAGCTCCGCCAGATATGCTGCGGGTTCCTCGATTTCCTGACCATTTACGAGCAACTTTTTCAGCACAGGCAAGCTGTTAACCGCCTGAACCTGACATTGGTCTACGCCAAGTGTCGTCAGACCGGTCAAAGCGGCAACAGGAGTATAATCAATGATTTTATTTTCGTCCAAAAAAAGCTCTTCCAGATATGTACAATTTCGGAGGAAAGAAATATCGGTCAGGCCATTCCCCGAAAGGTCCAATTTGCGAAGAGAGACGGGCCAGCTCACACCATCGCACTGGCTGCTGCTCAACTGACAGTTTGTCAGGGAGAGGGATTCCAACGCTGAAAGGGACGCCAGCGAAGAAAGCCCGTCCGGAAAAACAGCACCGTCAATAGAAAGCTCCGTCAACGCCTGCAGCGTGCTCAATTCATTCAGCTTTCTGGCGTCCAAATCGATATTTCCAGTAATCGTTAGACTGGTCAGACCAGACAACCTGCACAGGTTGTTCCAATCTTCATCCGAAGGAGATTCAACGGAAAGACTGGCGGTATCTGCAATGCTATAAGAAATGCCTCCAACGGTCGCATTTTTGCTCAGCGCGATTTTTTTCCAGAGGAAAAAGCCGCCGAGCAATGCAGCTGCAAAGATAATAACAAGCAGAACCAGAAAAACCTTTGGTGGGCCTTTTTTTGACTGAGAAATCGGCATTTCCGAAACGGCATCCACCAAATCAGCCGGAGTATCCGGTAAAGTCTCGGATGAAGCCTCGGGTTCCGGTCGTGTTTGAAAGAAAGATTCTGCCGGGGCGTTCTGCACTTCTTCGGCAGGAAGCGACGGGATATTTTCAGGCTGAGAAGATTTCGAGGCCGGTGTTTCAGGCTGAACAGGAAGCACCGGTATAGGTTCCAGAGGCGGAATTCCAACGGGCTTTTTCGGTTCAGGTCGAACCGTTTTGCGTCGAGCAGGTGCGGCGGCAGGCTCAGCCGGGACTTCGGGCTTTGGCTCCGCAACCTTCCTCCGCGCAGGAACATTTTCGCTCTTTTCCTCGGTTTTACTCTCCTGAGGCTGTTTCGGAACACGAACTCTCACAGGAGTTTCGGGAGCTTCAGATTCATTCGTTTCAAATGGCCTGCCACATTTAGCACAGAATTTTTGTTCATCCAAACGTGCAGAAGTGCCGCAATATTGACATACTTTCATAACATACTTCCTTAAAAATAACCTTCCGTATGATTCAGGCTCGTGCAAAATGGAATCGGAACGGTTCCGCACCGGGGAGCCCAACAATGGCATCGCCTAACCCCAGACGCGAAATATCCCAGTCTTCTACAACGTAGGCATCCCGTATCTGTTCAGAGATGCCGCGTCCCTGCACCGCTGACATAAACACCTCTTTCTTTCGGTTCTGTCCAAAGAATTCTTTAATATACCGGACAGAACCTGCATCGTTGCATCGAAAAAAGATGCCCGTCAGGAAACCAGATAGCAGACTGTGTGCACGAGCTTCACCATAGATATCAGCGATCTGCTCGATATTCTGATAACCAATCAGAAACTTGATGCCCAAACTACGTCCAAAGTTAACAGCGTCATCCACATGACGCAGATTAGGCAGAAGACTGAACTCGTCCGTGATAAAATAGACGCTTCCTGCACTCTTTTTGCGGCAGAGTGCTTCTTTGATTGCCAAATCAAACATCAGGCTGTAAATGGGAGCCAGCATAGAACCAATGCCCAAATCATACTCAATAAAAACGCAGCGCCCACCTTTTGCACGTACAAGCTGACGGAGAGAAAGCGTTCCTTTCTTTTTGAAGTTTCCGATGAACATCTCCCGCACGGCCTGCTGCATCTCTGACAAAACGCCCTGCGTCTGTGCAGAAGAATCGTCCGCAATATAACTTACCATAGATCGTGTAGACTTACGCATATTCAGCAACCTGCGCAGGTCAGAAGACGGTGTGCTGTCCAGAAAATCTTTGAGATGTTCATTGTTCATGAGGTCTTCTTTTCCGTAGTCGATAAAATGCGCCAATACAGCTGAAAAAATATCTTTAGCTGCATTTGGAAAGAACGGCTGATTTGTTTTTTCGATTTTTTCTCGGAAGAGCGCATTTGCAATTTCGATGATATTTTCTTCCATATGCTCATCGTGCTCAATTTCATTATAGATATTCCAGTAGTCCGGGCCGTTCGGACCAGTAGCTGTACCGTCATTGCTGATAACAACATCTCCGGGCGAGTAGAATTCCCGATAAAAGTCTCCTTTCGTATCGAAGATTATCACAATATCTTCCGTTGTGAGATTGTTCAGCAGTTGATTCAGCAGCTGATTGATCGTGTTCGTCTTACCAGTACCAATACCTCCCAGAAGCATAATGTGCCGGCTGAGCAGATTTTCATCCAAATTGATGACTTGCCCTGCGCTGCTTCCATCTCCACGCAAAGTACATTTCACAGGGCCAACCGGATAGGGTACTGGTTTATCGTGAAGCAATCGACCATCAAATACTTCTATTTTTTTCATCAGTTCCACTTGCAACCGCCTCCTTATTATTGACTGATTCCATTATCTTGCGAGCTTGATTCTGCCGGAGCTTCCGCGCTACCAGAAGACGCGGGATCCTCACCCGAAATACCATTGTCTTGATCATTAGAAGCATCAGGCACACTGTCTCCATCGGAAATCCCGTTGTCCTCTTTGGAAGCTGGAGTTTGACCTGAATCGTCATCCGAAATGCCGTTATCGCTGGCTTGAGAGGGAGAATCCTCGGGCGTATCAGAGATGCCATTTTCTTCCGCACTCATCGCCGCCGCATCATCATCGGAAGAGCCGTCTTCGATTCCGTTGGACTCATTCTCTTCATCCTGCGGGTCATCTGCATCTTCGATTCCGTTTTCATCCTCTCTGTTTTTGTCGTCTGTTTCATCATCGTCAGGGTCTTGTTCTTCGTCATCGATTTGATCTTTATCAGACGCCTTGCCTTCGGTGGCCTCTTCGGCGTCCTCGGGATTCTCGTCCTCACCGTTTTCTTCGGCGTCCTCAGGATTCTCGTCTTCGCCGGTTTCTTCGGCGTCCTTAGGATTCTCGTCCTCACCGTTCTCTTCGGTGTCCTTAGGATTCTCGTCCTCACCGTTCTCTTCGGTGTCTTCGGGGTTCTCGTCTTCACCGTTCTCTTCGGTGTCCTCGGATTCCTCGTCCTCGCCGTTCTCTTCAGTGTCCTCGGATTCCTCGTCCTCGCCGTTCTCTTCGGTGTCCTCGGATTCCTCGTCCTCGCCGTTCTCTTCGGCATCCTCGGGATTCTCGCCCTCGCCGGTTTCTTCAGCATCCTCGGGTTCCTCGTTCTCACCGTTCTCTTCGGCGTCCTCGGGTTCCTCGTCCTCATCAGCTTCTTCGGTGTCCTCGGACTCCTCTCGCTTACGGTCATCTTCTGTCTGGTCAGACTTTTTATCCTCGTTATTATCTTCCCTTGCCGAGGGAGGCAATCCACTATAATCAGCAGGTGCATATTCGTCTCGGATATCAAAGTCCACTTGATCAGCTTCTTCCATCAGAGCCTTATATTCTTCTGGCGACATTGATTCTCTGGCAGCATCCGGATTAGGGGCATCATAGATTTCATCTCCCAGAGAGGCAACGATTCGTTCCTCCTCCGCTTGATCGGCGTAACTTTCGTTTGAAAAAGAAAGATGAACATTTTCGGTATGACCATCCGGATATGTAATTTTGTCATTGACCATAAAAGCCGAGGGGCGGTCTCCGGACTTTCCATCCACATAAGCGATTTTCGTACTGTCGATAGACGCTCCATTTTTCAAGGCATCCGTTTCGCCGCGCTCCATACCCCGCCATCCATAGCGGTTCACATCGTGGTGCTGAGGGACAATATTGCTAGGGTCATTACTTCCTCCAAGAGAAGATGCCTGAATATGGCCTCGCTCATCGCCAGGAAGGTAGGCGCTCGTTCGGGAAGGCATTCCTTTGTGATTTCCCTTTGTAATTTCAAGATTGCCATTGGACGTTACTGTTCCTGTGTTTGGATCAACAACAGTATAGTTGCCTCTTAAATTTTCTCCCGTTTCAGAAGTTCTGCCATGTAACTCCCTGTTTGCCGAAGCTGTAGGTTTCTGGAGCGCGGCTCCACGCTCCCATCCATCGGATTGGCGCTCTGCAACGATATCTCTTTCCCGCTCAGGAACACCCGGTCGGCTATCCGAATCGGCGGAATTTGAGGCCGCATTGGAGGCTGTCTGAGAAGGGAATGACAAAAGACTATCCTGAAAACGTTCTCCCCGAATCTGCGCTGCCGACTTGCCTACAGGCGCGGCAGACTGCACGTTGCTGGGTGCCTGATCATTGGCGATCTGGACAGGCACTTTCAGTCCCAGCTCCTTTGCCGCAAGGACACGATGTTTACCGTCATCCAAAAAGGACATATTTCCGTTTGCGTCCCGATTGACCTGAATCATATTGTTTGGATTATAGTACGCATCCAGTGTGTTTCCTAGATTAGGGTGCTCCGCTCGGATCTGTGCCGGACTTTTTCCCTCGGCCAACATGGACTGTACCGCTGGAAGTCCTCTGGCCTGATCCAGATAAAAATCTTTATTGGCACCGTGATTTTCCCAAAATTGTTTTTCGCTGGCACGCCGGTTCCAGAAGTGAGTGGAAGGAAGCCCTCGAGCCGTGGACATATCGATATCCTCTGCCGGAATCGTTGCAGAACAATTACCAATCTTATTTCCTGCCGCGTCATAGTTTATGGCATTTGCCTGAGAATTTGCGCAACATTCAGCGATTCGGTCGCTTGGTGTCAGGTTATCGATTCGAGCAAAACGGGTCGCTCCCGGCTGGACGTGATCAAAATACCAACTAACATCAGCGTCTCCATTTTGAGGATCGATAAAGTAAGTCTTTCCATCGCGCTGCTCTGCCACGAAAACATGTCCATCAAATCCACTACCATCAGAAGTGGCCCAGCCGACATCTATTTCCACACGGGCCCCATCGCCGTAAGATGCCATTGCCCGTTCGATTGCCTCGCGGCCGCTGCCGGGAGTTTTGTGGATAATAGGGTCTTCCCATGCATCAAACGGGTCATAAGACAGGCCATTCGGGTCATCCGTGTACGGCAACGCGCTGACATCATAGCCACGTTTCCGCAGTTCGTAGGCGGGCACACAGTGCGTGCAGTTTCCAGACCATGCAAAATTGGCATCGTTTACCTCATCATGCCCGTTTGGATTGATTTTAGAAAGAGCCTCTTCCATACTTTCCGGAAAGCGGACTCGCCCAAGATCTTCAATTCTCATATGATATCAACATCCTTTACCAGTTCCAAAAAGAAAAGCGTCACGGATGGATAAAGGCCGCTTCATCAAGAATCCTAAATCCTTCCTTGCTGGGCAGGGAAATAAAGCTGACCGCACCGGTCATTTTATTGATGCAGATATAGTGTCCGCCTGCCTTTCTGCGCCCATCCCCAATACAGCCATAGAAGATCCACATTTCCGGATGGTTCCATGCGCCTGTGACTATTTCGCCGGTTTTTGAATAGTGATTTTTTGCAACCGCAAGCCCTTCTTCAAACTTGACCATAGAAATCTCCTGTCAAAAATGGGTCTCTTCTTGCAAAGAGACCCTTAAAAATCAGATAATAATCTTTTTTTACACAGACAGACAAAAGTCACTCCGTTTTCCATTTGGCAATGCCATAATCACCAAGTTTTTGGATATCATTGATGATGGCACCAATTTCGCGGATTGCTTTTTCTGTCTCGTCAGTAGGCAGAACCTCGTTATATCCCATATACTGCGCATCGATGACATTGCCAAGCGCAGCAAAACCAGTCTTTTCGCAGCGGATGGGAATAACGGCCTCGCCTGTTTTGGTGCGGACAAGAAACTCCATGTTCGGTTTGAACGCAAACGCAAAGACACAGGCGGCCAGCAGGACACCAAAAATAAGATAGGGGACATAGATAAAGATTTGGCTAAGAACAGTCAGAAAGCTGCTCTTGAAATAAATCATTTCTCTTAACACAGTAAACAAACCTACACTGGCGGACAGGAAAACACATTTGCCAGCATACTGTTCCCGCGGCATCCATACAAACGCAGGCACAGCCACAGCAAGAGCCAGAACATAGACGAGAAGCTGACCAAACGCTTTCAGTGTTCTGCCCAGAAAACCGCCAAAACCAACTCCGATATAACCGATTGCAACACTGAGCGCAAAAATTAGCAGAAGATCCAGAATGCTGAAGCGAAAATTGCGTACAATCTGGAAACCGGCAACTTCATCAATGGAGAACTCATGCTGGATCGTTGTTTCTCCTACTGGAGCTGTTCCTTTTGCCCGAAAAAGAATTCGCTTATTCGTTAGCTGCAGACGTCCCTCTGCTCGGGCACCCTTGATTCGAGAACGCATGACACACAAATTATACTGGCGCACCGGAATTTCACTCTCATTAGGAGCAATATTATCCGGCACAATTTTCTGTCCGCGCTCATACTGAACATCCGGATTCCGGCCAGCAGAACCAAAGGAAAGGGAACCCGCTGTGGAATCAGAAGAGAATTTGAAATTTAGGCCATTTTTTTTCGTGCAGCTGCACCGTTCACCCTCCTGAATGGGTTTTCCGCATCTTGTACAATAAGGCATGATCAACACTCCTTTAACTTTTACATCTGGAAGCTGATGCTTTCCAGTGCCCATACTCCATCTTCATACACATAAGTAAACGCTGCCTGACCATAGCTGGTGCCATTATCTATTCCAGTCTCACCGCTCCAGTAATTCTGCCAACGGCGCGCATAAGAATAATCAAACCTCATAGTACAGTTATACTGGATCGTAGATGCATCAAACACCTGCTGAGAGGATTGATCAGTGGTAGCAGTGACCTGAATATTTGTAAAGCCAGTATTGTTGCTCGTATCATAAAGACGGGATTTCAAATCAGAGAAACGGTCTGCCACATTGTTGTCAGCGTCACCGGACTTTACGATATCAGCAGGGAAATCCTGCCGAGCGATTGCCGCTGTAAGAATAGAATTCAGCTGGTTCTGCGCCTGTGCATAGACAGCATTCACTGTATCTGCATTGTAGTTTACAGCATAGACCGTATAGCTGTCTCCGTACCCCGGCGAAGGGACAAAGCTGTCTTCTGCGGAGCCAAGAGAGTTTGACACTGCGATATCATGCCCCGTACAGAACAACGATGGAATAGAATAGCGGTCGTAATTTTCATAAGCTGTCGAACCGTCTAGGATAATGCCATCGACAGAGACTGTCGAGCCTGCCGGAACAATCACTCCGAAATCAGAGGAAATATAGTCCGAAAGAACTTTATAACGGTTGATAAGACCAAAGAAAAGAGGAACATTGACGACCTCTACAGAGGTGCTGTGCGTAGAAGAGTCCCCTCGCACATAATAGGTGATATAGTAATTTGATGTGATATCAGATTCTATGGAAGAAGTAGTATACTCCTTAATCTCATAATCACCAATATTATGAGCCTGATATCCCAGAGACCGGAAGAACTTATCAAATTCGGACGCATTTACAAACTGGCTTTCCGGAAGATCCAGGCAAGCATATACAGCACGGCTGTCGTTATTCATCAACGCCTTAAAATATCTCCGGGCAACACTTTCTCCGGAAAGAACGGTCGCATTTGCAATGGACAGAGCCAAAAAGCAACCAACGGCTGCCAAAACAGGGAACGCGATTTTAGGATGACGCTTGAAAAAACGCTGGATCTTTTTGCAGAGGGATTTGGTAACGCTCTGAATCTGTTGCCACACATATTTCCAATCGACTTCAGAAGTTTCTGGAAAATTCTGGTTGTCAATCAATTCTGAGCCGCAATAGATACAGTACCTGTCTTCCGAGGAATTTTCCTTGCCGCAATTTGGACAATACATGAAAATCTCACATCCTTCTAAAAATTCGTTTGCTTTCTTGATGAAAATTATGAGAAACAAACTATTGTTAGTATACTCTGTAATAAGATTGCCGTCAATCAAAAATTAAAAATATAATTGTCTTTTCTCCTATACGGCTCCATTACTCTGATGCCAGAACGATGCCCACTGGTTTACGGAAATCCACAAACCGGTAGGCATCGTGTTCTTTATGGGAATCTTAATCTTCCAGCCTGCCATGGTCGCAGCCAAGGGAGAGGTAGTGTTCTATCTCGCCACTCAGCACAAGCTGTGCATACTCCAGAGGTTTGTTGTACAGCAGCCAGTCCAGTTCTGCCCGCTGTGCAGGGGTATTGCCGTATTCGTCCTCAATGGCAAGGCAGTCGATGGCAAGCACAACGCCATCTGCAAATTTTGCCTCTACCCGGTTGGTATCCATGTTAAAATTACAGCTCAAAAGTTTCATCATTGCCATTTTCTCCTGAAATCCATTGTTTTAACGTGAATCGCCATCCATCCCCACAGCTTTGTGTGGGGTGTGTAACCGCATGGTTCGGGAGAGCGCTTGCATGGCATGCAAGAGGTCACCGGTTCGATCCCGGTAATCTCCACCAGAAACAAAAAGCACTGCACAGAAATGTGTGGTGCTTTTTTTGTTGACGCCAAACGAGTGAGGGTTTCGCTCAGCCGGGAGAGCGCCGTGCATGGACTGCAAGAGGGTCACCGTGATCAGAATCGGCCCGGTAATCTCCACCAGAATGAAAGCACTACACGGAAACGTGTGGTGCTTTTTTGTTTTATCTGCCATTCACCTTACGTCCCCTTTCATGAAAAAAGCGTTTGTCGCAGCCCGCAGGCCGTGACAAACGCTTTTTATTTTACTGTGCGCCCAGACGCATTTTGAAGTCCTGATAGCCAAAGTGCACCAGTTCCCTGCAATTGCCGTCTGCGCCCAGCAGCCAGATGGGCGGCAGGGGCATCCCATTGAAGGTGTTGTTCTTGCAGGTGGTGTAGATGGCCATATCCCCGAAAATGAGCTTATCGCCCTCGGCAAGGGGGGCGTTAAAGCTGTAATCCCCGATGATATCCCCCGCAAGGCAGGTGGGGCCGCCCAGCCGGACGGTGTGCGCCTTCTCTCCTGCCTCGCCGGCGTCCAGCAGCGGCGGGCGGTAGGGCATCTCGATGACATCCGGGGTGTGGCAGGCTGCGGACATATCCAGAATGGCAAGACTGGTATCCCCGTTGCGCAGGGTGTCCAGCACGGTGGTGACGAGATATCCCGCGTTCAGCGCCCAAGCCTCGCCGGGCTCCAGATACACCTGTACGCCGTACTTCTGCCGCACTGAAAGAATGCAGCTTTCCAGCGTAGCAAGGGCATAGCCCGGGCGGGTGATGTGGTGCCCCCCGCCGAAGTTGAGCCACTTCATTCTGGGCAGCAGGTCTGCAAACTTTTTCTCCACTGCGGCCAGCGTTACCGCCAGCGCATCGGCGTCCTGCTCGCAGAGGGTATGGAAGTGCAGACCGTCCAGCAGGGCGGGCAGCTCCGGGTGCGCTGCCACGGCGGCGTCCCACTGAGCACGGGTGGTGCCCAGACGGCTGCCGGGGGCACAGGGGTCGTAAATTTCGTGCCCCTCCTGCGTGGAGCACTCCGGGTTGATGCGCAGACCGATGCTTTTGCCCGCCGCCTTTGCCGCCGGGCCGAACTTTGCCAGCTGGCTGGGCGAGTTGAACACGATGTGGTCGGCGTATTGCAGCAATTCCTCAAACTCATCTGCCCGGTAGGCGGCGCAGAACACATGGTTCTCCTTCTCCGGCAGTTCTTCCCTGCCCAAGCGACTCTCGTACAGGCCGCTGGCCTCGGTACCTGCCAGATAGGGTGCCAGCACCGGGTAGACATTGAAGTTGGAAAAAGCCTTCTGCGCCAGCAGAATGCGGCAGCCGGTGCGCTGCTGCACCCCCAGCAGGATCTCGCCGTTGCGGCGCAGCTGGGCTTCGTCCAGCAGATAGCAGGGGGTGGGCAGGCGGTGCAGCTGCTCCTCGGACAGGTTTGCCAGCCCCACAAAGGGCGGGCGGCTGTCGCGCACCCGCATCAGTCCACCAGAGCCGGGTTATGGCTCTCGGAGCGGGGCAGGCCGTACTTATCCAGTGCATCCAGATACGGATCGGGATCAAACTCCTCGACAGTGTGCACGCCCTTGGTGGTCCACTTGCCGGTGAGCAGCATCAGGGCGCCGCACATAGCCGGCACGCCGGTGGTGTAGCTGATGGCCTGACTGCCCACCTCTTTGTAGCACTCCTGATGGTCGCAGACGTTGTAGATGTAGTAGGTCTTGTCCTTGCCGTCCTTTTTGCCGGTAAAGATGCAGCCGATGTTGGTCTTGCCCTTGGTGCGGGGGCCAAGGCTGGCAGGATCCGGCAGCAGAGCCTTGAGGAACTGGATGGGCACGATCTCCTGTCCGTTGAAGTTGACGGGGGTGGTGGACAGCATGCCCACGTCCTCCAGACAGCGCATGTGGTCCAGATAGCTCTGGCCAAAGGTCATGAAGAAGCGGATGCGCTTTGCCTCCGGGATGTTCTTTGCCAGAGACTCGATCTCCTCATGGTGCAGCAGGTACATATCCTTGTCGCCCACCTGATCGAAGTTGTACTCCCGCTTGATGCTCATGGCCGGGATCTCCACCCAGTGGCCGTTCTCCCAGTAGCTGCCGGGGGCAGACACCTCGCGCAGATTGATCTCCGGGTTAAAGTTGGTGGCAAAGGCATAGCCGTGGTCGCCACCGTTGCAGTCCAGAATGTCGATGGTGTCAATGGTATCAAACTCGTGCTTTTTGGCGTAGGCACAGTAAGCCTGGGTCACACCCGGGTCGAAGCCGCTGCCCAGCAGGGCGGTCAGACCGGCTTCCTCGAACTTTTTGGCGTAGGCCCACTGCCAGCTGTAATCAAAGTAGGCAGAGAAGCCGGCTTCCTTGCAGCGCTTCTCATAGATGGCGCGCCACTCCGGGTCGTCGGTGTTCTCGGGCTCATAGTTGGCGGTGTCCATGTAGTTGACGCCGCAGGCAAGGCAGGCATCCATGATGGTCAGATCCTGATAAGGCAGGGCGATGTTCATCACGAGGTCGGGCTGGTAAGCCTTGATGAGGGCGATGACCTCCTCCACCTTGTCTGCGTCCACCTGTGCGGTGGTGATCTTGGTAGTAGTGGTGGGAGCCAGCTCAGCAGCCAGCTTATCGCACTTTGCCTTGGTACGGCTGGCGATGCAGATCTCGGTGAACACCTCGGGCACCTGGCAGCACTTATGGATGGCAACAGAGGCCACGCCGCCGCAGCCGATGATCAGAACTTTGCTCATGTCGGTTACTCCTTTATCTGTAAAATGGTAGGTTCGTATTTATACCTGAAAGCCCGGCCAGCCCTTGTCCAGCGCGATCAGGGTCTCGCGCAGCACCTTGCAGGCGGTGGCGGTGGAAACGCCGGTGGTGTCCAGCGTGGGGGCCAGTTCGTTCAGGTCTGCACCGATGATGTTGGCTTTGGTCACAGTGCGGATGGCATCCAGCAGCTGCAAAAAGCTTACGCCGCCGGCCTCCGGGGTACCGGTGCCCGGGAAGCAGGAGGGGTCAAGACAGTCCAGATCGATGGTCAGGTACACCGGCACCTTGCTCTCGCACAGCTGTGCGGTCAGCTCGGCAAGGCCGGTAAAATCGAACTTGTGCATCTCGGTGTGCTGGGCAGCAAACTCAAATTCTGCCCGGTCGCCGCTGCGGATGCAGAACTGATGGATGCGGCCATCCCCTACCAACTCGTGGCAGCGGCGCAGCACACAGGCGTGGCTGAGCTTCGCGCCCAGATAGTCGTCCCGCAGGTCGGCGTGGGCGTCGAAGTGGACGATGTGCAGGTCGGGGTATTTCTTCACCGCAGCCCGCACGGCACCCAGTGTGACCAGATGCTCACCGCCCAGCAGCAGCGGGAACTTGCCGTCCTTCAGGATCTCCTCTGCCCGGGCCTCGATATCGGCCAGTGCCAGCTCGCTAGAGCCGAAGCACAGCTCCAGATCGCCGCTGTCGAACACATCAAAATCGGTCAGGTCGGCGTTCTGGTAGGGGCTGTAAGTCTCCAGACCATAGCTCTCGTGCCGGATGGCCGCCGGGCCGAACCGTGCGCCGGGGCGGTAGCTGGTGGTGGAATCGTAAGGCGCACCGTACAGCACGATGCTGGCGGCGCGGTAGCTGCTGTCGCAGCCGATAAAGGTCTCAACGTTGGGGTGCATCAGTGTTCCTCCACTTCCCGCAGCATCTCCTCCAGAAAAGCCGGCAGGTAGAATGCTCCGATATGCAGTTTGGTGGTATAGTAGCGGGTGCGCATATTCAGTGCCTTCCACGCTTCTGCGTCCAGATCATCAATGGGATGGTATTTTTTGCTGGCAAAGCCGAACAGCCAGTAGCCCGCCGCAAAGGTAGGGATATGTGCCTGATACACCCGGCTGATGGGGAAGGTGGATGCAATGCGCTTGTGGCTGCGCTGCATGGCGCTGGCGTCCTCGGCGTAGAAGGGGCTGCCCTGCTGGTTGACCATGATGCCATCCTCTTTCAGGGCGTTGAAGCAGCTGCCGTAGAACTCGCGGGTGAACAGACCCTCGGAGGGGCCGAAGGGGTCGGAGGAGTCCACAATGATGAGGTCGTACTCCTCCTCGCAGCGGCGGATATACTTCAGGGCATTCTCAAAATAGATATGCACCCGGCGGTCATCCATACGGCAGGCATTGCCGGGCAGGTAAGCGCGGCAGGCCTCCACCACCTGCGGGTCCATCTCCACAAGGTCGATGCGCTCCACACGGTCGTAGCGGGTCAGCTCCCGCACCACGCCGCCGTCTCCGGCACCGATGACCAGAATATCCTTGGCCTCCTTATGCACCGCCATGGGCACATGGACGATCATTTCATCGTAGATGAACTCGTCGCGCTCGGTCAGCATCACGTTGCCGTCCAGCGTGAGCACCCGGCCGAACTCCGGGGTCTCAAAGATATCAATGCGCTGATAATCGCTCTGCTTGGAGTAGAGCTGCTTGTTTACACGAATGCTGTGCTTCACATCCGGGGTGTGAAACTCTGAAAACCAAAATTCCATCTCTTTCCCTCCTTATGCCAGAACATTCAGGTGCAAGATTTCGGGGTCCTCCGGGCCAGTCATGCTGCAGCCCTTGGCCTTGGCGTACTCGATGTAGTTCAAGATCTCCTTGGTGATGCGCTCGCCGGGTGCAAGGATGGGGATGCCCGGGGGATAGCACATGACGAACTCGCTGCACACCATGCCCTCGGTCTCCCGCAGGGGCAGGCTCTTTTTGGGGGCGTAGAAAGCCTCCTGCGGGCTGGCCGCCACCACGGGGTCGATGTATTCCTGGCTCAGCAGACCAGAACCGTCGGTGCGGTAGCGGCGCTTGATCTCGGCCAGTGCACTGACCAGACGCTCCACCTCCTGCGGACGGTCGCCGATGGACAGGTAGGCAAGGATGTTGCCGATATCGCCGAACTCAATCTGAATATCGTACTCGTCGCGCAGGATATCATAGACCTCGATGCCCGCCAGACCGATATCCAGCGTATGGACGCTGAGCTTGGTGGTGTCGAAATCAAAGACGGAATCGCCGTTGCACAGCTCCTTGCCAAAGGCGTAGTAGCCGCCCACGGCATTGATCTCCTCGCGGGCGTACTCGGCAATGTCCGCCACCTGATGGAACACCTGCCGTCCCCGCAGCGCCAGATTGCGGCGGGAGATATCCAGACTGGACATCAGCAGGTAGCTGCCGGAGGTAGTCTGGGTCAAGTTGATGATCTGGCGCACATAGCCCTGATGCACATTGGGGCCGATGAGCAGCAGGCTGGACTGGGTCAGGCTGCCGCCGCTCTTGTGCATAGACACCGAGGCCATATCTGCGCCCGCCGCCATGGCAGAAACCGGCAGGCCGCCGCCAAAGTAGAAGTGGGTGCCGTGGGCTTCGTCCGCAAGGCAGAGCATTCCGGCATCGTGCGCCATTTTTACGATGGCACGCAGATCGGAGCAGATGCCGTAGTAGGTGGGGTTGTTCACCAGCACAGCCACAGCGTTGGGGTGCTCCTTGATGGCCTTGGCCACCTGCTCCCGCTTCATGCCCAGCGAGATGCCCAGGCGCTTATCCACCTCCGGATTCACATACACCGGTACCGCGCCGCACAGCACCAGCGCGTTCAGCACGCTGCGGTGCACATTGCGGGGCAGAATGATCTCATCGCCCCGCTTGCAGGCGGTAAGCACCATGCTCTGCACGCTGCTGGTGGTGCCGCCCACCATTAAAAAGGCGTGTGCTGCGCCAAAGGCATCAGCGGCAAGCTCCTCAGCTTCCCGGATGACCGACACCGGGTGGCAAAGGTTATCCAGCGGCTTCATACTGTTCACGTCCACGCCCACGCACTGCTGACCCAGAAAAGCGGTCAGTTCCGGGTTGCCGCGGCCTCGCTTGTGGCCGGGCACGTCAAAAGGCACCACCCGCATCTGCCGGAACCGCTCCAGCGCCTCGTAAATGGGCGCACGGCGCTGATCCAGCCGGGAACGCGCTTTGTTCTCGTTCATCATTTCCTCCGTCCCTGTTCTTCTTTTTGCACAACAAAAAAGCGCAGACACTGCACAAATATGCAGACCTGCGCTTGGAGCAGCTTTTTCCGCGCTGATAAAGCACCCAGCCGTAAGTGCCGGTGCTGCGCGTTATTCGCGATCCAAAAAGACGGGGTGATGAGAGTCTATATAGCAACTACACTTTTACTACTCTTATTGACCGTTTCACAAGTCTGCGCATAGGCTGCGCAATTTCATGGTTGTAAAGGAACCAACTTATAAAATTTGAGCTTCAAACTCAATCAATAATGGCAGCTTGCGCCGCCGGTCGGCAGTGGACCCGGCTGTCCGTATGGCCTTAGCCCCGTTTGGGCGGTCCCGAGTAAATTGCTTTGAAAAGACTCTGCAAGGCGGCGTCTCTCAAAATCAACAAAAGAATAACATGATTCGCCCCGTCTGTCAACCAAAACTTTTTGGCAGTCGCCCGCTGCGGATGCGCAGGGCGGTGCTCGGCGCGCAAAATGGGGCGTTTTGTGCAAAAAAGCAGATACCCTTCCCGGCGCAGTATGCTATAATAAAGGAACAATGAATGGAGAAAGAGGGTGTATGGATGGCACTGCCAATCGCCATCGTAGAGGATCAGACCCCGGACGCCCAGCGGCTGGAGGAGTTGCTGCAACAGCAGCTGCCCGAAGCCGAGTGCACATGGTTTGCCTGCGGAGATGATTTTCTCCGTGCCGCAGCAGAGCCCGGCTTATACGCCGTGGTGTTTCTGGATATCTGCATGGCAGGCACCAACGGCATCGAGACCGCCCGCCGACTGCGGCAGGCCGACCCGGAGGTGCTGATCGTATTTGTGACCTCCTCGCCGGAATATGTATGGGATGCCTTTCCGGTGCACCCCTTCGATTACCTGCTCAAACCCTATCAGGAGGAAAAATTCGTGCACCTTGCCGCCGAGCTGCGGCGGGCGCTGCGCTGTCAGGAGCCGGAGCTGGAGATCCGCATTGCCCGCCAAAGCATTCAGCTGCCGCTGCGCAAGGTGCTGTATGCCATTGCCCGGAACCACTACGTCCTTATCACCACTGAGGAGGGCGAGTACCGTGCCATGTGCAGCTTTGCGCAGATCGAAGAAAAGCTTACTGCTCTGGAAAACTTTATGAGCTGCAACCGGGGCGTTATCATCAACATGGACAAGGTGCTGCGGTTCGGAGAGGACTGCATCGAGATCCTGGACGGCACCCGCCTGCCGGTACGGCAAAAGGATAAATGCACCCTGCTTGCCCGCTTTACACAGTACCAGTTCCGCCACATGCGGCAGGAACTGCATTGAGGAAAGGAGCAGCCGCCATGGATCTTGCCCTGTTCGGCCGTTATTTTCTGGATTTTGCACTGCTGTACCCCAGCGCGTTTCTGTGTCTGGCATCCCTATGGGAAAAGCTGCGCACCCCCAGGCGCACTGCCTGCATCGCCGCCGGGTGCATCACCCTGCTGTGCATCGGCTGCGCCGCACTCTGCGCCGTGTTCGGGCTGAGCAGTAATTCTCTCCTGCCCGCTATCGTGCTGGTTTCCTTCTGGCTGCTGCGCTGGCGGGTAACGCCGGAAGTGACCGTAAGCCAGACCGCGTTTCTGTTTTCCATCTCTGCCGTGATGATGGCGGTGTGTTCCCTGCTGTCGACGCTGCTCAACGCCCAGACCGAGATCTCCAACCCACAGACTGTCTGCCTTGTCTCCACGGCGCTGCTGCGGCTGGGCCTTGCCGCGGTGCTCACCGTGCTGTTCTGGTTCACCGCCGTGCAGTGGAGCCGGTGGCTGCTGCGGGAGTACAGCGGTGAAGCCTTCTGGCAGTCTGCGTGGCCGCTGCCCGCCCTCTATGCCGTTTTTCTGGTATACTGTATGCCGCTGAACCCCGCCGTGGTGCTGGTCGGGCGGCTGAAGATCATCTCGGTGCTGGCGGTATCCATCTCGCTGTTCGGCATCTTTCTGCTGCTGTACGAGATGTACCGCGTTGCCCGGGAGTTTACCCGCAATGCCCGGCTGGACCGGGAAAACCAGCTGCTGGCCATGGAATCCCGCCGGTACATGGAGTTACAGACCTATCTGGACAACACACGCCGTCTGCGGCACGACTTCCGACAGCATCTGCATGTGATCGCCGGACTGACCGAGACCGGGCAGCTGGAGGAGCTGAAAAGCTATCTGCACCAGTACGAAAGCGAGCTCAGTGAGCACCGCCCCAGCCTGTGCGCCAACGCCGCCGTGGATGCACTGGCCGGATATTACGACCATGCAGCCGGGCAGCAGAGCGTTCCTGTGGAGTGGAAGCTGGCACTGCCCCGGCAGCTTCCCATGCCGGAGGCCGACCTGTGCACCATTCTGGGCAATCTGCTGGAAAACGCCCTGCACGCCAGCCAGAAGCTGCCGCCGGAGCAGCGCCGGGTGCAGGTGATGGCGCAGATGCTCAGTCCCGCCATGCTGGGGCTTGTGGTGGAGAACCGTTACGACGGCATGCTGAAAAAACAGCAGGGCATCCTGCGCTCCACCAAGCACGAGGGCACCGGCATCGGGCTGGTATCTGCCGAGACGGTAGTGCACAAATATAACGGCAATCTGCATCTGGAGACCGAGGAGCAGATCTTCCGGGTGAATGTTCTGTTAAATCTGTAACCACCGGCAGGCCAACGTGAAAGCGTTCACAAAAAAAGCAGCGCCGTCCTTTGCAGAGAGGTTTCTCTACGAAGGGCGGCGCTGTATTATTTTTCAAGCTTCTCCGTGCTTTTTTGTGCGGCTTCCAGCTCGTCCACCCGCTTTTGCAGGGCGGTGATCTTATCGTCCATTTTCAAAAATGTCCAGACCAGAACGGCCAGCACCAGCGCGGGAGGAACGACCATCCACAGGGACTGCTGACACCAGAGCAGCAGCGAATAGCCGCCGAATACAGTAAAAATAAATACGGCAAACAGGCTTGCAGCCAGTACAGCAAAAAATCCCATACAGAAAGTCTCCTTTCAGTTATTCTTCCGTTTCTTCCTCGTCCGGGTCCAGCTCAATGCTGAACACGGCTTTTTTCAGCTTGCCGCAGCCCTGCGCCTTCAGGCCGGATTTATACGGTTCCCCCGCCAGGTACAGGGCAAAGCGTCCCTCGCACAGCATTCCGGCAATGCTGGTACCGGCGGTGCCTACGGTGGTGTCGGCGGCTTCATCGGTGGGCTTGGTGGGCGTCAGCTCCGCAAGGCTTACCTCAAACAGCTCACTGCCGTCCAAGTCAGTCTCCAGCGTAATGTGATTGTCGTGCCGCTGGAACAGTGCCTTGTCGGAGGTCTGGGGCGTGACGGTGCTCACGGTGACCACCGCCTTGTCCCCATCGATGCGGGTGCGCCCGGCAGGCAGGGTGGTGATATCCCGCGCCATGATGTACTCGATCACGGTGTCCAGATTGTCGCTTACGCCCAGATAGTTGGGCAGGTTGTTCAGGGTATCGTAGATCATAGAAAAAGTCCTCCGTCTGTGTTGTTTCAGTTACCTGTATGGTATCACAGGTCAGGGACAGATGCAATATGTGTGCGGGCAGATGTCGCGAGCCGCGCAGAAAAGGAACCCGGGTCGCGGCTCCCAGCGGCTGCGTCGTGCCTTGGGCGGCACGCGCATCCTGCTGGCCGCAGCCCCAACAGCTCCTCCCTGTTTCTGCCGCTGGCAGCGGTCGTCGCTGTTGCACAGGGGCTTTCCCCCGCCGGACTATTCGGCGGGTCTTACGAGTTGCGCTTGCCGCTTTTTCCGCAGCCCCTTGGCAGGGCTTTGAAAAAGCGGAGCGCTGCCCCAGCCTCGCCTCCCTGTTTCCGCCGCAGGCGGCGGTCGGCTCCGCTGCTGTTCGAATCCACCCTTGCAGCCCCTTTTCAAGGCAGATAAAACAGAAACTCCAGTACCCGGTTCGGACACTGGAGTCCTTGGTGGAGCTAAGCAACCCAAATCCGAACCATTGCCCTCTGGGGCATCTTTGGCGGCGATTTCATCGAAAGTGATGGTTTTTGTGCCGTCTTTGTAGTTGAATGTAATCAAAACTTTTTCATCATAGAGATAAACAGCATTCACGAATGTATTGATGAGCGTTTCCCGGTGGCTTTTCACGTTCGGGTCGATCTTGCGGAACCGGGTCAGCCAGAACCGAACCTGATTTTCGCTCAACCGTGGCCGAGCGATTTTTTCTTCGGCAATCCGAACTTCAAGCTCTTTCTGCTGGGCTTCCAGCTTTTCCAAACGCGACTTGGTGGAATTGGTCAGCACACCCGCTTGGATGGCGTTCAGCATATTTTCAATGCCGTTCTCTACCTCGCGCATCTGCTTTTCCAGCAAAGGGAGAGTGGTGTTTTCCTGATCCTGCAACTCCATCACTTCCGCAACGATGGCATCAATCACGGCATCGTCCTGAATCAGCTTCATGGTTTCAGCTACGACCAGATCTTCCAGCCATTCCTTACGGACGGTCTTTTTCTTGCAGGTCTTGAAACGCTTCGCGGTGGCGCACTTATAATAATGATGAACGACCTTGTTTCTACCCGTACCGCACTCGCCGAACATCATCGCGCCGCACATTCCACAGAACAGCTTGGTGGTGAGCAGATAATCATCCTCGGCCTTGTGGCGGGCAGGAGCACGGCTGTTCTTTTTGATTTTCAGCTGCACTTCCTCAAACAAGTCCTTGTCCACGATGGCCGGGATGCTGTCGGGCATCACAATGTCCTTGAAGTGGTTTTCTCCGATGTAACGTTTGTTCGTCAGCAACTTCTGAACACTGTTATAGGTGAACTTCTGGTTGCGGTTGGTAGTCACACCGCTGTCGTTCAGCCAGTTCATCAGCTCCTTCATGGTCGCACCATCGTTGTACCGTTGAAAGGCTTCTACCACAAAGGGGGCTTTCAGCGGGTCAATTTGAAAGAACTTTTCCTCGTCCACCTTGAAGCCAATGGGAATCGTGCCGCCGTTGTACTTTCCCTTCAGAACATTCTCGGTCATGCCGCGCACGACCTTTTCAGAAAGTTCTGCCGAGTAGTATTCAGCCATGCCGGTGAGCATACTCTTGACCATGATACCTGCAGGGCTGTCAGAGATAGGCTCCGTGGCAGATACCAGCTTGACATGATTTCGTTCCAGCTGATACTCATAGTGGGCCGAATCATAGCGGTTTCGGGCAAAACGGTCAAGCTTCCAGACCAGCACAATGTCAAACAACCGTTTCTCGCTGTCCTTGATCATCTGCTGGAAGTCCGGGCGGTTATCGGTTTTGGCGGAAAGGGCGCGGTCAATGTAGTGCTTGACCACGGTAATGCCGTTCTTTTCGGCGTAGGCCGTACACTCGCGAATCTGACCTTCGATGGATTCTTCGCGCTGGTTATCGCTGGAATAGCGAGCATAAATCACGGCGGTCATGCAAACACCCCTTTCACTTCATTCTCCGCAGGCGGCGCACAAGGTCGGATGCACTGTACAGCACACGGGCTACCGACACCGCATCCTCGCTCACGATGTAGAACACCGAGTAGTTGTCCACCAGCATCTGCCGCAGCCCTTGGGTGCGCTCCGGCTCGCTTTCCACTAGCGCACAGCGTTCCGGCAGGATGCTCAGCGACTGGATTGCTTCTGCAATGCGGTCATACTGTCGCATTGCGGTGTCAGATTCCAACAGACGGTCGGCAATGTAGCTGTAGATCTGCTCCATATCGCTGAGTGCCATCCGGGAAATTTTCACATCATACTGTTTCATCTGTGCTGTTCCCTGAACTGGGCGAATGCGCTTGCGGCATCCACGGTGTCACCGTTCTGTATTTCTTTGATGCCCACCTGCAAGTCTGCATGGAGCTGGTCATCGGTCATAGTGTCAGCGTTCAGCGCAGCCGGAGCCTTCGGCAGGGACAGCGAGAACGGAATGCCGCCAGTCAGGGTAATCTGGCGCAGGTACATATCAATGGCTGTTGCCATTGGGATGCCGAGCTGCTTCAGCACATCCTCGGCTTGCTGCTTGACAGTAGGGTTGACACGGAGATTGAGTGTCATCGTTTTTTCCATGGTTATCACCTCAGCTTCATTGTAACGTATTTTGCGTTGCAAATCAACGACTTCCAAACTTATAATTAAATTTCTCCATATTGCACAACATATTTATTGCAGAATTGTTCAAAGATCAAAATATCCACCCTGTTGCTGAAATGAAATCAAGCTAGTCATTCTTATTTTTCACGTATCGATTATCTTTTTTACCATTGTACCGAACAAAATCATCAGCGGAATCGCAAAGAGCAAACATAGGACATTTTTTAATTCAGCATTATCCGTTGAAAGCTGCATCAAAATCATAGAGAGCGGATACTTTTCTTTGCTCTGCAAAAATGTCATGGGTTGTTCCAAAAGATTCCAGCTCTCAGCGATAGAAAGGAATGCCGCAATCATAACATACGGTCGTACAATTGGAGCATAAATTTTCCTAAAAAGCACCCAGTTGCTTGCGCCGTCACAAATTGCTGAATCGAACAGGCTACTGTCAATTCTTTTTGCTGCGAACCAAAAGAGTAAAATCATCCAAGGCTGGAAAGCCGTCATTATCAATAGCCCTTTCAGGGAATCCAACCATCCAATATTCATCAGAACCAGATATTGAGGGAGCATAAGTGCTTGCTGCGGCAAAAGCAAAAAGAAAACACAGGTCAAAAGAAAAAATGTCTGCGCTTTCGGAGATGGGATTCTGGCAATCGCATAACCTGCAGGCAGTGCAATCACAATTTGAATAAGCACTCCGACAATTGCAAGAATCGCGGTATTTTTATAGGCGCAAATGAATTCCATCAGAGAATCCATCTGCCACAAGTCATCTGGGTTTATATCAAATGTCGGGAAAACAAGAAATACGCATGGCAGCACAAAAATCACAGCAGCTATCAAAGATAACATCCTATATGTAGCTTCTTTTCGTGGGTTCATCAGTTATTCCTCTTTTTTCTTGCCAAGTACATTCCGATCAGCACAACGGCCCCAACAAAAAGCACAACCAAAACAGATGCCGCTTCCAGTCGTGCATAGTTCATATTCATAAAATTGTTTTGTAGAAAGTGCTGAATACTATATAATTGTTCATTCGGATGACTTCCTCCAATCAAATAGGCTTCACGGAAACATCGAAAGCTATTGTAAATCGTCAAGATTCCACAAATCAATAAAGAACTCTTTATTATTGGAAGCTTTATGTACCAAAAACATTGTAAAGGGTTGACTCCATCTAGCATGGCGGCATCTATGATCTCGGATTCAATGGATTTCATAGCAACCATAAAAATTAAAATTGAGAATCCCAGAGTTTTCCATAATACAATCACAAGGAACACATAAAATGCAAATGGTGTTTCACCCCACTGGCTGGGAGACTTTTGTAAGATGCTTGATGCGATTGTCACAACACAAGCTGCCGGAAGTATTGAAGGAACAAGGAAGAACAGACAAAGTTTTTCTTGTCGGAACTTTATATAAACTTCCGCAATGAAAATGCCAATAACCAAATTGACGGGTATAATAATAGCCCACAAATGAAACAGATTTCTAACAGCGAGTGAAAATGCCTCATTTTCAAAAAGATCCACATAATTTTGTATGCCGACAAAATCAGTTCCTGTTCCAAGAAAGAAACTTTTCCCAAAAGCAATCAAGATTGGAAACAGATAGCAAAAAAATCCGGCAATAAGTGCCGGCAGAAGAAGGATATTGCTCTGAAGATTCTTTTTCATTTTATTCATCAAGGTACAATTTGAGCCGCGGAGTAAGTTGATCAACAAGCTCATCAAGGGTAATTTCATCATTCCAATACTGAACCATCGTTTCGCTTAGAAGATTTCCGCCATCCTCACTTTGATCAAGCTGCAAGGCACGGTACCAAATTGTGTGATATTGCGCTGCATTGATCTTGTCACATATTGTTTCAAGTTGATCTAGCTGTGCATCAGTCAAATTGTCACCATACATCTCTTTTCGGTTTTCAATATCTTCTTGCCCTATTTTTTCATGGGATGCATCATAGACACTGAATTGATATTGTGCTTCCATACATTTTTTAAGACATCCACGTCGGACAGGAAACATATCTTTATCTGCAAACGCCGAACTCGACTGGCATTCTTCACTAAGAAGATAAGCTAAAAGTGCTTTTACCTCTGCTGGATGCTTTGTGTTTCGATTTCCCATTGCGTAAGAACCGATTTCAGCAGTAACACCGCCTAGCTCATTGGGAATGGGAAGTGTTACGGTTTTGATTCCAAGAGCTGCACACTGCCGAAGAAGTCCCACCGTCATATAGCTTGGGTCAAGACTAGCAAAAGGTTCACCGTTTGCAAAATAATCTTGGACTACTTCTGGATTGAAACTGTCAAACAAACCATTTTGCATCTCATAAGAAATTTCACCCGTACGGAATTCTTTCTCGTATGCTAATGTTTGCCGACAACTAACTGTGTCCAAGTTAATAGTGTGATTCTTGTAATCGATAATTGGCTGCGATAACGCGCTTGTCATGCTAAAGTCCATCACAACCAGCATTGGTTTTTCCTTGTAGACGCGCAGCAGTTCATCCATCGTGGCCGCAAGGCTTTTTGATGCGGCTTGCATATCAAATCCGCTGTCTTTCAGAACGCTTTCTGCACTTGTCAGAGCTGGAACTGAAAAGCACAAAGGTAAAATATACTGTTTTCCTTTTAGTTTTCCAGCATCTAAAAGAGGCATATAAAAATTCTCTGCTGTGAATTCGTTTGAATCCATTACATCGGTAAGATCGAGAAAAGCTCCATTCATCATACTCTTTTCAATATCTGGAAATAGATTAACATTCGTCAATCGGTTTCCTTCCATAATAAAAAGGTCGGGACCCTTGCCTGAAAGGATTTCCGTATTTAGCTGATGAATCTCTGCCTCACGCTCTGCGGTATCACCCTCTTTTGGCGATACGAACTGTATTGTGATATTCGGGTTCTCTTTTTGATAATCTAGCAGTTTTTCATAGATAGGACAATGTGTATCAGGATTTGCATAGTGAGCGGTAAGGTAGACTGTTAAAGTGACTGGATTTGAGCTATCCTCTGCAACGGGCTTAGCTAAATCAGTTTCCTTCTTGGTAGATGCGCATCCTGTGAGAAGAACCAGCAGGCTTACAATAATAGCGGCAATAAATATACTAAATCGGTTATTTCGTCTATTGTTATACATAACTTCAGGTTCTCCGACTTCTAAAATTTTGCTTCATACCAATACCAATGTGCTGCAATTCGTTCAGTATATTGTGTATTATCACCTTCTGATTCTGCCCACGACCATCCATTTCCACTTTTTACAAACTCAACCGGAACATCTTGAAAGCCATGTGGTTCATCATCTTCAGAATAGTAAAAGCCCTTATATGTAGTACTCGGAATGAGCCCGAAAGAGCCTGTACAAAATTCCACCATATCATCTGCGTAATAATATACTTTCCATCCATTCCACTCTAGCGGTCCCATTGGATGTTCTTCTATCACTTTCCGCGCATAGTTTGTCAGCTCATCCTGATTTCGCAGTACATAAGACTGGATGGATTTTTTGCTAAATGGCCGAACAATCAACGCCGTAGCTACAGCAATACACCCTAGTGCGGTCAAAAGTCCAATGCAAATTCTTTTCATGTTTTTCTCCAGTCAACTGAAAACATATCACGCTGTAAGAACTATGATATCGCAGACTTTACTTTAGCGTGTGTACAATATGCAGTGCCATATCTGCATTTTCTTTGTCTACAAATATCTCTGTGATATACTTTGGTTTTATACCTAGAGTTCCAATTCTTGCCTGATCGAACGTATTACGCCGATTGACATCTTTAGTTTTGCAATAGAACTTGATTCCCGCAGCCGCCAACGCATCCGTGATGCGACTGCCTTGGTAGGGATCAGAAACGGTTGCGACTTGCGATTTGAAAAACTGCTCTAGCATAAAAGGATCTCCTATATACACTCTAAAAGAAATCTCTTGTGTTTCTTACTGGAATAACGAAATTTAAGCCCAATTTATTTCGTTTGTCTACAAAATTTTTCAAAATCGTATAGCTGCACATAAATTCATGGAAAATTTGTTGCATAATCACAGTTTTGTTTATCTGCATCGCTATTGAGGACGAATACGGCAATACTCCAACGCAGCGGGCGGAACTGGACTGGCTGCTCTACAACAAGCCCTTGGAGTATGCTCAGCTTGTGCTGGGTGGTGAGATTGAGCACTACCTTTCACTTGGCTGCGACCATGGCAGACTGGAAGATTGACCTTTAATTAAAATATCCAAGGCAAAACAACAGCCCTCTACTTGCAGTCGTTGCAAATAGAGGGCTCATGTCATGGTTAGTTAGTAGTTCAACCTATTATGGTAACCATCTGAAAATACTGATACTGGTATTCATCTTCTAATACCGCCTGCATTTCTTCCATGTATAGCGGGTCTTTCAACAGTTTGGGATGAAATGCTCGCTCTCTCCAGAGTCGGACTCCAATTTTGGGAAAAATATATTCCGTTCCCAGTTGCAAGTCCTTTTCGTTGCAAATAACGTTGTCCTTTTTCATTAAGCTATCAATAATACACTCGGCGGTTGTATTAAACATATCTATCCCGAACAATTTTATTGATGCCACTTTAGACAAATCTCTCTGGATGCCGATTTCAGTAGCTTTTCCGTTCCGATACTGCACAAGAAAGAACGAATCATTATCCATATATCGTCCGGTTATCAAATTAGGATCATCAGTTTCCGCACAACATTCCATTTGCATTGCTTCATCAGAAGAATTTGACCACTGTTTCTTCATTTGTAGAAGAGCATTTTCTAGCTCATCTGGTGCCATACCTAATTTTAATTGTCCAATTCCAATATGTGGTATAATAATTATCTCTTTCATAACAAAATCTTATACCAAAAAGGTAAACCACACAAATGCAGCAGTTGCACATATCATCAGAACCAGTAGTATCGTACTTGCAAGTTTCTTCTCAATGGAAACTTTCTGATTTTCGCATAGGACAATCTGCTGAAGATTGTGAAATTCGGCTTCGCTGACATTTCCATTTAACGCTTTCCATGTATTGCGGCGTTCTGTAACCAGCAAGAAATCAGACAGCATTTCCATAAAAATGACGGCGAAAAATGCCAGAGAAAAGAACCACATACCGCTCCATTGGCTTGCTGTCAAAGTATCTCGGAGCGTTGCCGGTTTCAAGGACTGTACCGCAATGACATAAAGTACGGTACTTTGTTCACAGTTGTTCTCCTTAATCTGCTGGCACCTATACACCGTTATTCCCATCATGTCTAAAAGCGAATTGATTTTGCAATTTCCAATGCCTGGCTTTCCGACACAGAACTTGCTTCAAGTTCAATTGCAACAAAGCATTCTTTCTCGTTATCATAAGCGAGAACGCCTAAATTGTTTACTGGTTCTGAATTTGCACCATCTTGAAAAATTACCGTTGTAAGTGCAGTCGTTCCGCGTTCCGTGGTTTGTATCACATCGTATTTATTATCCGTGTCAAACCTGTAAACCGATCCTAGCCGAAGTGCAGAGTAAACAATCTGCACGGAATCTCTATCACCTTCATATGGTTCATAGGTACTGTATCCAACCGCGCCAACCAACACATGATTTTTGTCATAAATATCATATACTGGATAAGACGGATTCAGGCTTGCAAGAGCAAGTGGTTTATTTTCAGCACGTTGCGTTTGTTCTCTCTTTTGAATTTTCCACCCTTGCGGAAGTTCGATTGAAATAACACTGCTCGCTTGTCCTAATTCTTCAGTTTGAAATTCAATTTGCCGATTTGGTTTCTCCTTGTTTTCAGCTTGTTCTCCTAAAATATCTGATGCGATTTGTCCATATTCTTTATCAGTAGTGATGGATTCCAGATACTGATAAAGCGTATTTCTTTCTTCATCCGATCCTCTATAGGGAAGCTCTGTTTTTATGCCGGATAAAACAAGCTGCTGAAAGTCTTTATCATTCATCAGTTTGTCATATTTCAACACATACAGTGTGTCTTGAGGGAATTTGATAAGGCGATTTGTCAACACCGAAAAGCAATCTTCTGTATACCCACCATCCGATTCTTTAAGCTTTTGCAGTACTTGGCTTGTGCTGGCATTTTCAAGATTAGATAAAAATTCCTGCTCGCTTGTCACCGATGTCGATATAGGAGAGTTCATAGAAGTTGAAGAGGATACTTTTGTTGAGCAAGCTGACAATCCTATGATTGTCGCAACCGAAATTGCAATGAAGCTCCTTTTCATATAGAACATACACCTCCCGTTTGTTTCCATCAGAAGCTTTTACTTAGACAACGCAGCAACCAATACATTTGTTGCAGGATTTTCCAAATTTGTTTACTTAAACAAAAATCCATCCTCACATTTGTGCTCATCTGAACTTTGAGCATTATTTCCACAGCCAATCAATGTAAGTACCAGCGCAAGGCAAAGAACTATTATAGCCCTCTTTTTCATACGGTTTCCTCCTTCCATGTTTTTCTTCGCCTTTATCGGACTTTTCCACAGTTTTTGCAAAATCGTTCGGAAGAATCATTTAATGTTCCACAATCCGGGCAGTACCACCTACCATCTGGCATCGGTTCAACAGGCGAAGGCGTTTGGTGCGCCTTTGCCGGAGTTTGATTGGATGGTGCAGTAAACAACGGCGCAATATTCACATCTCTGCGTCCAACGCCAGCAAGGCTTCTAAAATCCCACGACTTAACTTCTTGTGCCAGCGTCCGTTTTGGTTCAATATACTGACCACACCGCTGGCAATATCGAACACCCAGCTTGTTTTCATAGCCGCAATTTTTACAAATCATCAAACCTTCCCGCCTTGCTTTTTTGTTTAGATAACGAAATTTAAGCCTGATTTATTTCGTTTGTCCACAAAATTTTTCAAAATCGTATAGATGCACATAAACTTCCTGAAAATTTGTAGCACAATCGCAATCTTCTTTTAAATAAACACGCTATAAGGATAAACTTTTTGTTTTACCTCGATTGAAAGCCATCTTTAGCTTTCTGGTTTGAGAACTGTACTTCGGGCCGGATTCTTTGGGTCTACTAGAATTTTTATTGGTGCCCCTTTCGGAATACATGGATTGAACCAAAACCACTGCGACTTTCCATTATAGGTTTCACCCTTAACTTTATACTGATAATGTACCACATATGGATAGATTACATCTTCATCGGCAAGGTGGTAGGTACTCATATGAAATTTTATATGTACTCGTTTTGTTGCTGTAACCTTTCCGATGATTCTTGTTCCATTTTTCAAAAGTTCTGCCTTTTTATAGTCGGAAATAATCGCCAATCCGATAATTATACCTGCTACAATCCATGCTAATATCGCAGCCACCCAAATACCAGACTTACACGCTCCAACCGATATAATTGCCGCCACGAACATTCCGACATATGCCAGTGTATGAATAAGATCTTTTGAAAAAAACATTTTATCTCGTGTAATTTTCATAAAACGGCATCCTCCTCAAATCCTACAGTCGGTAATCAGCAGCTTCGTGAAATCAACGTTCCTTAGATACTTAGATTTAATCCTATTTTGTTTCATCCGTCTACAAAATTCCTCAAAATCGTATAGCTGCACATAAATTTCCAGAAAACTTGTAGCACAATCACGATTTTTCTTTTCACTCAGAT